>Ga0209599_10000054_pt1 | contig 82440 bp, 66 predicted proteins | sample Shrwel_input2_FT_FD_187534 | JGI IMG/M metagenome (GOLD analysis project Ga0209599, IMG submission 187534) | Subsurface microbial communities from deep shales in Ohio, USA - Utica-3 well 1 S input2 FT (SPAdes) (version 2) ...
TATTTTAATGATGAAACTTTACTCGGTTTTCTCAATGAAAATCTACTCAACTTCGTATTGTAAAGAATCGTGTTCTTATACTTATCATAAAATCCCACCAAATAAAGTTGATTTATTGGATGAATTACCGTCAATTCCCTATAATCATTGTCTTTATGTGTTATCTTGAATTTGAAAGGAATTGTTAAAAAGAGTTTCTCATTAAAAGTTTTTTCATTGAAATTGAAAGAATCAAACTCTGTATTACTTGTGAAATTTACATTCTTATCAATTGCAAAAAGGATTTGAATTAATCTTTTCAACACTCCTGTATGGTCTTTTTTGAATTTGATTGTTCTTTCATCTTCATTAATGACAACCTTGTTTTTAACCAAAAAATTATAAAAATGCCTATTTGAAAAAAATGGTGGAACCTCATAAGGCAATATGTCCGAAAGAACAACCCTTTCTTTCTTGTATCCAATATTATGTCCTGTTTTTCTTCTCATCTTTTCCAAATTGAATTGATTTCTGCAATTCCAAATTGCAATACACCTTTATTATTCTGATTATTTATATCGTTCCGTTTTCTGTTGTGGCTCTTATATTTTTTGTTTTTTAATGGTAATATTTGAAATGTTTTCTTCTTAAATCCGTCAATGAAAGAATATTTCAGCATTATTTGTTTTTCATTGTTTGTAAATCCAGCCCTGTCTATACTCCACTTGAGTCTTGTTTGTAGTTTTTCAAGAGATACATCACTATTCAAAAATGGATTTGAATAATAGATTCCAACAAAAACCTTATCTTTATTATTCCTCAACTTTGTATTTGATGTGAGATAATTGATTCGGGAAGACAATAGCTTAAAAGCATCCTTTCTATTATGTTTGTTTTTCTTTTCAAAATGTTGAAATGACAATTTTATTTTATTGAAATATTTGTTGATTTTGTTTTCTGATAGTCTTGTGCTTAATCTAAAAAACTTTCCATTTTTCACACTACCTATTTCATAGCCCAAGTAGTTAATTATTTTTGGTTTAAAATTTCTTGAAGTATCCTCAAATCGTATAAATTGAAGTCCTTCTAAAAGATTGTAATCATTTGTTTTTGCTACATTCAATACAAGTCCTTCACTTGTAATTAAATTTGTCAATTTAGTTTTATAATCAATTAATTGTGTTGAATCAATATTTTTTGATTTAGGTACAAAAATGGCAATTATATCATCTACATATCTTGCGTAATAAACCAAATCATCAAGTTCCCTAATTTTATTATCAATACTTCTCATAAAGAGTTCTGATAAATATGCACTAATTCCAACACCTCTTGGAACTCCTTTATCTGTTTCAGGATTGGTTTGACCTGTTAGATTATTATAGCTTGTAAAAATTTGACTGATAAACTTCTTCGTTTTTATGCTTAATAAATAATCATTATTTATTTTATCTAATAACTTCTTTTGAGGAATTGATTCGTAAAAACTTTTAATATCGGTGCGGATAACATATTTTGGAAAGTTATCTTCTAAAAGGTTTAATAGTTCACTTAATATGGCATATCTCGATGATTGTTTTACATTATATGTTCTGTTTATATTGTCCTGAATTTTTTTTGAGAGAAAGAAATTCTGAACATTCTTCTCAAACACATAACTCTGTCCTCCATAGTATCCTCCCAGTTCTAAATTAATTGTATGATTATTTAAGCCATCAGCTATTTTATCCAAAACATCAGAAACAAGTGTATCTCTTTCTTTTTTTAATCTTTTCTTATCTGCATAAAGTATTTTTTTTCTATCAAAATCTCTTTCTTGCTGTATTTGTTTTCTAAGATTTTTGAGCTCGCCAACTTTTGTAAAAGAATCAATAAAATCGTCCTTATACTTTTCCTCAACATTAATTCCCTTTCTATTCTCTTTATCGAAAATTTCCTGAAATGATTTAGATGAAAATGATTGGTCTAACATAATATATCAAGAATTATTTGAATTGATATTCCGTTAATCTTAAATCTCCAAATTTGGTTAAAAAGTCCTGCTCAACTGCCCATTTTAAATCTCGACTTGCAGTTGGTGCTGATATGTTTTTAAAATTCAGCATATAGTCTTTTCTACTAAATTTATTCTTTCCTATTTTCTCTTTAAATAAGCGTATTCTATCTTCTGTATAAAGTGTTACCGATTGAGATTGTAAAAGTCCGTCTAATGAATCTAAAATGATATTTAACATAAACTCAATAAACGGTGTTGAATTTCCCTTTTTGTCGGATTCAGATAATTTACTATAATATTCGTTTTGTTTTTGTTTAATTAAACTTTCAACAGGTAAATACTCAAAAACAGGGTATTGGTGCATTAAAATTAATGTTTGCCACAATCTACCCATTCTTCCGTTCCCATCAATAAAAGGATGTATAAATTCAAATTCGTAATGAAACACACAGCTTTTAATTAAAATTAAATCTTTGTCCTTTTTCAAGTAATTAAACAGTTCTTTCATTAAACCATTTACCATTGCTCCACTTGGTGCAACATGTTCTACTTTTGAACCTTTTACTATTCCTACATTAGTTGTTCTTAATTTACCTGCTTTATCAATCAATCCATTCATTAAAACAGAATGAGCTTTTTCCAAATCTTTTAATTGATAAGGGTTGAGTGTATCGAGTTGTTCATAAACCTTTATAGCATTCTGAACTTCTAAAATATCTTTTTTAGGTGCAATCACTCTTTTGTTTTCTAATAAAGCCGTGATTTGTTCTTCGGTTAATGTATTGCCCTCAATTTCTAATGACGATTGAATGGTTTTAATTCTGTTCTTCTTTCGTAATTCTGTAGCAGGTTTATATAAATGAGTAGCGTTAATTTCTCCTATCTTTTCTGAAATAGAAGCAACTAACGATAGAATTTTATCTGTAATGGTGTAAGGTGGTTTCATTATATGATAATATCATTTGATAATATCAAAGATAGTTATTTTTATATTAAATCTGTACTTATTTAAACTCAATTTCAATTAATTATTATCATTTGATATTATCATAAGATTCTCGGTTGATTATCTTTATATAAAAAAATGAGTAAAAAGACTTTTAATAAAATTGAAGAAAATATCTCTATTATAAATCTTTTATCCAATGAGGTACGAGAAATTACACTCATTGACGAAAAGAAAATTGAAACAGTAATCAACAAAACAAATGAATACGCGATAATTATAGGTTCAAGACTCAATCCTTAAAATAGCAATTTATTCCAAATTAAATTTTCAAATGAGTTATTAAGCTTGAACATAGATACTTTTATAAGTTCTCGTGAAAATAAAATAAATGTTACTGAAAATTACTTTCAATCATATTCCAAAGGAACAGTTCATCGCTTAAAAAGTGAAGAATTTGATACTAAACAGGAATCTAAATACAGGGCTTTTTTAATGTTTAGAAATTATATCTTCAAAAGTTGTACTTATGCTGTACTAATTATTGTATTTTTTTTTAAATCATTGAAAAACAATTTGTTACATCTGTGTTTTTAATAATGCAATATTGAAATAAACCTTCGGTAGCTTTTCCGTGCGCATAAATTAGTTACTTTGTAAAACTAATTAAAAAATCAATATTATGGCAACAAAAAAAAGAGTTTAGAAGAACTCAGAGTGGAAAACAAACTCATCAACATAATGTTGAAAAACTCCCAAAGCTACCGTTCAACAGGAGTTTCATTGTTGGCTTTTCAAGCCCAACGAAACTTTGGTTATTGTATGAAGCCCAAATATCTTTCGTTATTTGTAAATTTGTGATTTATTAGGAGGTAAATCTTACGTCCTCAAAGTTTTGTTTATGAAAAATAGTTTTCCTTCTGAAGTTCAGTCTTATTTATCTGAAATCGCTGAGCGTTTATGGACAGGGCATGCATCCATTATGGTCGGTGCAGGATTTAGCAAGAATGCTGTAAATACAATTCATCCAACTAAACAACCGCCAAACTGGTGGCAACTTGGCGACGTTTTTTATGAGAAGCTTTATGGGAAAAAGCCCGATATTGAAATAAAATATGCAAGTTTATTAAAATTAGCAGAGGAATATGAGGCTACATTTGGAAGATCTGCATTAGAGCATTTTATTTCTAAAAATATTGCTGATAATGAATATGAACCATCTGATTTACATCAGAAACTGATGGAATTACCTTGGACAGATGTATTTACGACCAACTATGATACGCTTCTAGAAAGAAGCTGTAAAGATGTTATTTCAAGAAGATATGATGTCGTTGTTAATAAAAATGATTTGATTTATTCTAATAAACCTAGAATAATTAAGCTACATGGTAGTTTACCATCTGAGAGACCATTTATTGTAACAGAAGAAGACTATAGAAATTATCCTAGACAATTTGCTCCGTTTGTAAATACAGTTCAGCAATCTTTATTAGAAAATACTCTTTGTTTACTTGGCTTTTCAGGAGATGATCCAAATTTCCTACAATGGTTGGGTTGGATTAACGATAATATTGGAAAAAATAATGCTCCTAAAATATATTTGGTGGGTGTTCTGAACTTATCTGAATCTCAGAAAAAATTGTTGAACAATAAAAATATAATAACTGTTGATTTATCTGTATGCAAAGAAGTTAACGGAAATCATAGAAAGGGAGTAGAAATTTTTATTGATTTTCTTGCTTGCCAAAAACAGAAGAGAGAAAATTTGAATTGGCCATTATCTTCTGACTTAAGAACAATAAAAAGTGGTATTGAAGATGTTGATTTTAAGCCATTAATTGATGAATGGAAAACTTGTAGGCAGAAATATCCAAATTGGCTAATTTTACCGCAAGAACAAAGAGATAAGTTATGGATTTATACCGATCAACATAGCTCAGTTGAATTTGTGTTTGAGTATCTTAAAGAGTTTGAAGATTTGGAGTATATCTACGAATTGAACTGGAGATTAGAGAAATGCCTTTTTCCTATTTGGAACAATATGGTTCCTCATTTTCAGAAAATATTAGATCAATATAATTTTTTTCCAGATGAAATTACGGAAGATCGAAAAATCAAACAAGATGTACAAAATAAAGATATTGAATGGTCAAAATTTAGAAATTATTGGGTTCACCTTACATTGGCTTTATTGAGATTTTATAGAGAGGAAAATTTTGATAAAAAATGGAATGAGACTTACGAATTACTTAGTTTTATTAAAGATAAGTTATCACCGGATCAGATTTCTCAATTTTATTATGAGCAAACCCTTAATGCTATATTTAAATTAAAGTATAACAATGCTAAAAAAATCATTGATGAATGGCCACAAAATAATATCTCTATTTTGTGGAGTGTCAAAAGAGCAATGCTTCAAACAGAGTTTGGACAGTCAAAAGAAGCAGTTAATGTTTTAGAGTTATGTCTACTTGAAGTAAGAAGGAAACTTAATTTGTCACCTATTGAAGATGATTACACATGGGTGTCATTAGAATCTTATATTATGCTTTTATTAAGGATGATAAAGGAGAATATTCGTTGGAGCAAAAGAGAATTTCTCAACAGTTATGATTCTAAAAATGAAGATTATAATGAACGATGGAATACTTTACTTCAATATAAGTGTGATCCTTGGGGAGAGCAAAGATATTTTGATTTAATGTTACAACAACCTTATTCAGATCAAAGTAATATAACTATTAGTAATGAATTTGAAATTGGTAGGACTACTAGATCTTTTTCAATTGGTGGTTCACCAAAAGATTTTATTACCGCTTATACTTTTCTTCGATATATGGAGGAGCTTTCAATTCCATTAAGTTTATCTAGTATTAATTTTAATGGAAAAACTATTAGAGGTCTTTTGGAGCGTATTCGATTTGTATCACCTCAATGGGGAATAGCCATTTTAAATCGAAGTAGAGAAGACAAAACAATAGATGTGGTATTTGGTCGAGAGCAACTTTCGAAATTTTCGTCATCAATGATTGATTCTTATGTTGAAGAATATATTAAAATGTTTTATGAACTACTACCTGAGCGAAACTCTAATTCTATAGCAAAGGCATTTATAAACAAAGGACCATATATCCTTTCCCGATTATGTACTAAATGCAATGATACTTTAAAATTAGAAATTTTTAAATTGTGTAGTGAGTTATACACCAAAGAATTAGATTTATCGAAATCAGATAAGTTAATTGGTAATCTAATAAATTCTAGTAGTAATGAATTATTAAATAATGCAATAGATGTTTTATTAGACGTTCCAATATTGAATCCAGAATGGGTAATATCATATAACTTAAAAGAACCTTTTGAATTTATCGAAGCTTCTAATATGAATACAACCAAAAAAGTAGGAAAAGAAATTTTCGATTCACTTATTCAGAAAGTTGCAAAAAATGAAGGTTTTAGAGAAAATGCTATTAAACGTTTGTTTGTTTTATATGAATCAAATCGATTAAATAAGAGTCAAGTTCAAAAATTATTTACGATAATTTGGAAAGATGTTGATGAGTTTACTGGTTTTCCATCAAATACATTTTTTTATCATTTTGCCTTTATTAAGTGGTTTCAACCTAAAGGTATCAATGCCGAAGTTTTATACAAAAAATACATTAGTGAGAATAATTTTAATATTCAAGAGCTACAAACTGAGCCTGGAATAGGAATGTCAAGAGGGAAAGATAGATTTGCTGAAGAATTATTATACGGCTCGCAGACTATTAATAATGAAAATGGTGTGATTTGGACTACTGATGAATTACAAGGAATTATTCTTAAATGTGAGCAATGGTGGAAACTAGATAAAAAATATATAATAGACGAAAAATATAAAGAAGATGGTTTTGGAGGAAGTATTTACGAAGAGTTTATTTTACGTTTTTCTAAATTGACAGGTATCTTATCAAGAGTAATTGGCTATAGAAGAAAAAGTATAGATAAGATAATGATTTCTAAAATAAAAGCAATTACTGAAGATATGGAACAGAATAACGTTCCAGTTATGACTATTAAAGTAGTATTTGGATTTTATAATCAATACGAGGATTACTTGTTAGAATTAAGAAATCGATTATTATCCCAAAATCGTCGTTTCTTATTAGATGGTTTAGATTCTGTTATTTTAGCTGTTCATAATAGTGACTGCAAACACAACCAGAATTTTATTAAACATTTGTTTGATTTATTAATAATTCCTCTACAATGGAGAATCTTAGACCTAATGGGAGACATTTTTAATGTTTTTGAAGATTTTGTAAATCATAGTGATTTAGATTTATCTCATGTAAGAAATGATATTTATGGTGCTTTACACTTTGTCTTGAATATTTCTACAGAAAAGGAAACTATAACAATTGATGATCTACTATTATTGAAACAAAAATCAATTTCTTTAGCAGGAGCAATGTATAAACAATGTATTGATAAAAATGTGGATATTCCTCAAATATTATCGGATTGGAAAAGTGTAGCTGAGGATATAGAAGAATTTGCTGATATCAGAAACAGATGGTGATATAATTATTGACGTTCTTTAAGTGGGTTTAATACAACGGGAAACGCATTAGCGAAGTGGCGGATAAATTAGACGGAAGTTCAATTTAGCACGACTGCGAGCTGATGTGTTTCCACATCGCTAACTTACAAATAAAAAGCGAATGTTGAAACACATTCGGCGGAATAAAAGCACAAAAGTTGAACTTTGCACTTAACCTGCCATTTTGCCAATGCGATGTTGAACTAAACTTTCGGTAGCTTCCCTTGCGCATATTTTAGTTACTTTGTACAGATAATTAAAAAACATAAATACACTTAAAAATATGACTATTATAGCTCTGATATTTGAAAATGAAAAAGATACAAGAAATGATTTTTAAAGTTATTTAATTTTAGGATAGATGTAAAATTAGTAATGATTTATTCAAATCATTCAATACTTGAAAATTTTTCGATGAGTATTTTTGAGAAGTAATTACCATATCAACGAATAGTGTATCTACTTAATTACTCCAATAATTATATGGTCTTCTAATTTATTGTATTTCTCGTACTAAAAAATTGCAATTGCAAAAATTACCGCAATTAATCTTCCTCCAATTAAATTTCTCCAAATAGCATATTCAATACTAAATTATCATAGCTCAAAATATTAATGAGTTTTTCTTTTAATTATGAAAATTAGACAAATTTTTTATCAAGCAAATCAAGGAAGCCTTGTGCTAATTCATCAAGAATAGAGAGGGAATTTTCATCAAGGATGAAAGCATTTTTGTAAAGATTTTTAGATGGATTTAAAAATTCAAAAAAATCAAAAGGCAATTTTTGAATTAGATAATAAAGATTTTTGATGTTAGAATCACCATATTCACAAAGTTGCCAAAGAATACGTATATTAATCTCATTTGGACGGTAGCGAAGGGTAACATAAGTAAATATAATACATGCCCGATAAAAAAAACTACTCAAAATAATTCCAAACCCTTCATAATTGAAGGAATCCTCTTGTGAGCGCAATATTTTATATACTTTAAATAAATCACTACAACGTCTATAGTAAATTCCGTCATCTGTATCATAGCAAGAAATGTCTTTGTGCCAGTGTATGGTTGTAGGATGATTAGCTGTATATATTGATTTTTCAGGAATCATTATCTTTTGAAAGAATGATTGATATTCCCAAAGATACTCTTGTATCCAAGTTGTTGAATGAGCAATAGGCACGATTTTGAATTTTCCATCAGTTTGTTGCGAAACAATTTGTATCATATTGAAAAGGTCTTGATTGCCAATTCTGTTGCTAATCAAAAGTATATAAAGTATCGTTGTCTTTTGGTTAATAGAAGATATTTCCTCTTGATGAATAAGAAATATTTCTTCAATACGAAAATATTTTATCAGAATTTTGGTCACAGGTTCATAGGGAGAAGTTGTCTTGTATTCTTTTATATTTTCTGCCGGTATGTTTTGGATTTGTTTTTTAACTTCATTTTTAGTTTCTCGGAAAAGGCGAACAACCAAATGATATAATAATTGTTCCGTTTCAGCAATAGCATCTTCAAATTCATCATTTACACACATAATCTCTTGTTCTTTATCTGCTTTTTTTGCGCTATTGAAAGCATCAGTTAAAAAATAGGACGTTTCTGTTTTTTTTACGAGTACGCTTTTTATCTCAGGAATTAATTTTTCCAGTCTCAAAAATCTTTCTTGTAAAGTATCATTATTAAAAACTTCACCAATACAAAGAAACTCTAAATAATAAAGATGATGTTCAAAGATACTGCTGTTAAGATGATAAGCCATTGTTATTGAATTAAGACTTTCAGCTTTACGAATCTGAGTACACAAAATATCGTGAATGCGAAAATATTCCTCTTTAAATTGCTTGAATTCTTTTAATTGTTTTTCAGCTTTTGGATAATTAAACTCGTGCCCTTCAGCTTTATATATAAAAGTTGATATATTGCAATGTTGATTTATAAACAAACTTCCCAATCTTATATGTCTTTCAATATCCATATCACCTAAAATAATAACATAGGTGTTAAATTGTTCAATAGCCTTTTTAATCCATTTTAGAGAAGTCTTTTCTGAAACTCTATTATTTGCGATATGCATAATGATGAAGTGCTTTTTAGCAGTCTTCGAATAACTAATATAAATTCGGTTAATAACGTTTTTACTCGCAAATGAATTAATCATATCCGTCAATTTTTGATGATGTGGATATGTGTTGGGAATGATAATACGGTTTGCCATAATGATAATTTTATTGCAAATTGCACTTAAAAATTCGAGTATTAAACCACAGATAAATGTATAATACAAGAGAAAAGATGTAAAAAACGGATATTGCTTAAGTCTAATAATTTTGTATCTTTGATTTATAAATATATAACTAATGGGAGCTACAGCAAAGAAACATATCGGAAGAAATATTGCAAGAATTAGAGAAATGAGAGGAATGAAACAAGAAACCTTAGCTGAAATATTGGGTGTAAGTCAGCAAAAAATATCTTTATATGAAAATGCTGAAAAACTCGAAGATGTTAAGTTAGAACCAATAGCAAAAGCTTTAAAAATACCTGTGGAAGCACTAAAGAATTTTTCAGAAGACGCTGTATTCAATATTATCTCAAATACATTCAATGAAAATAGCTCAAATAATAACAACTACCAATGTTCAATAAATCCTATTGAAAAATTAATTGAAGTATATGAGGAAAACAGAAAATTACATGAACGCCTGTTAGAAACGGAAAAAGAAAAAAGTAAACTTATTGAAGAGCTAATAAATAAAATAGCGAAAGATTAAAATTAGCTATTTAGAAAAAATGTTGGCTCATAAAGTCAGCTTTGAAACTCTAAGTGTGTAAGTTAAAAAGTCAGGGCTTGGATTTTTATAATCTGAGCCTATTTTCAAAAATAAGCATAAATTGAATCAAAACCAGTCCTCAATTATGGATAGGTAAGTAGATTCTTTTATCGAGAGATGCACGGGCTTTAAAACGGCATCATCTGTAGGAAAAGATATTTTATTTTGGTATGTTTTCTGATTTTTCCGTTGAGACTTTCTATTAAATTCATGATATATATGATTTTACGGATTTCTATTGGGACGTCAAAAAATATGGTTAATTTATAAAATTAAAACTTCATCTAGTAAATCTGATATTAATAATTACTCGTTCTTCATGAAATTTCTAAGTCTGTAATTAAGTTCTTTGCATAATTATTTTTTAACCTAATTTTTTATGTATTTACAATAAAGCTAAATCACAAATTCATCAACCGCCTTATCAAGCTCCTCGTCAATAATCTTGGCATAAATCTGTGTGGTTGATATTTTGGCGTGATCCATAAGTTTTGAAACGTGCTCAATTCGCATACCTTTGTTCAGAGCCATTGTAGCAAAAGTGTGACGGCTCAAATGAAATGAAAGTGTGAAAGGCAACCCAAGTTCTTTCCCTATTTTTCGCAAATGGAATCCACAAATGTTGTTGCAACTGTTCATAATTTTTTTCTTATCTTTTTCAGAAAGCAGGAAAAAGTTTTTTTCGGAAATTGCAGGGAAAACAAAATCTTCTGGATTTGGATTTTCGGGGAGGTATTTTGAAAGAATCCCTAATGCCGTTTGCCCAAATTTCAAACGGTGTGTTCTCTTGGTCTTTTTAACCTCTTTTCTTATGGTATGCTCCTCCAAATTCACATCCTGCCAACGAAGTGTTACCACATCCGAAAAACGAAGTCCTCCTGCGGAAACGGCAAAAACGAAAAGTTCTCTGTAAAGTTTTGCCTTACCTCGTTGTGTTATTTCATGATGTTGTAATTCCTCAAATTGTTCTGCGGAAAGAAACTGTCTTTTGCTCGGTGCAACTTTTAACTTAAGCTTGTTGAAAGGGTAGAGTGTTTCGGGAATAAGCTCTTCTTCCTGTGCATGTTTGAACATCACCGAAAGTACAATCGTACTCAATTTTTGTGAAGTTTCGTTATTTTTGAGTGTATGAGCTAAATAAATCAGATAATCTTTCAATAATGAAACCGTAATGTCATCAAACATCAGTTCATCATCTTTTACAAATTTTTTAAACTTGTCCAACTGCATCTTGTAGATAGCATAAGTATTCTCGGAATAGTTGGGACGGACTTTCTCTAATTTGTTATAAGAATAGTTAAAGAAATTCAAAGCGTCCTTTCCTTTGATTGCTTCTTTTAATTTTCTTGCTGTAATGTGTTTAGACTTTCTTTCAGTATCTGCAATCATTCCAGAAGCATCAGCAATTTTCTGAGCAAGGGTGGCGTTCATCCTCGCACTGTTAGAATGATTTTTTTTAACTTTCTGTTTTTCTTCGTCCCATTCATTAGAATTCAGTTTTATTCCTGTAGTGATAAATTTTGCTTTGCGGTCTTTAATAATCCTTATGTATAGTGGACAAAGTCTCTGCTTATCCTGTTGGTTGTTTCGTAGAATTAATTTAATTGAAGCCATAATAATAATTTTTTGATTGAAAATTGTTATTAATGCAAAACAAAGAAAATAAAAGAAAGCTTATTAAAAGGCAGATTTTCAAAGTAGTGCAACCTAAAACAAAGGTACAACATTTGGTTCAACAAATGTCATATTTTATTGCTTTTTTATGCACTTGTTTATAATGAATAAATCTCAAATCCCTTTAATAGTGGACAATTAAGGGAAATTGAATACCTCAAAAGAATATATTAGTATAACACTCAAATATACGAAAGTATTTTTGATAGCCAAAAGCTTAATCAAAATCATCACCCAACCCAAAGCAATGTCAAAGGAAAGTTAAAGGAATCTATAAGGAAAGGGTAATGAGTGTCTGCTTACACTTTACTTGAAGAATTTTTTACAAAAAAGCAGAAAACATAAAATTACAAGACAAAAACAGAAGTCAGATTAGGGTTTGGTTTTACTCAAGTGGCAGTTTCGTTCGATTCTTGTTCGCAAAAAGTACCCTTTTTCCGAAGCTGATTCGAACTTGATTCGAACAAGACTAGAACAAATGTCTAAAAAAACACCCAAAAGGAGTGAAAAACTAAAAGATGATACCAGTTGTCTAGATTTCTATTCCATGACCATTACTTTAATCAATTCCTCATTCTATTAAAATAATTTCCAACTCTCATCTTCCAAACTCCACCTTCCAACTCCCAACAAATTTTCATAAATTCGCAACAGAAAAATTTGCAGTAAAATATGGATTATTTGAAAGGATTAAACGAACCTCAGTATGAAGCAGTTACCACTTTGCACGGACCATTGATGGTTTTGGCAGGAGCAGGTTCTGGTAAAACGAGAGTTCTTACGATGAGGATTGCACATTTAATTACCAACGGAATTGATCCTTTTAATATTTTGGCGCTTACATTTACCAATAAAGCCGCCAAAGAAATGAAATCGCGTATTGCAAAAGTAGTAGGGGAAGGAAATGCCAAATCTCTTTGGATGGGAACTTTCCACTCGGTTTTTGCCAGAATTCTGAGAAGCGAAGCGCATTATCTCGGCTTTCCTACTAATTTTACCATTTATGACACGCAAGATTCTCTCAATGTTCTCAAAAAAGTCTTGAAAGACCTTAATATTGACCAAGAATTATACAAACCTAAAAAAGTTCAAGCTAGAATTTCTAGCTATAAGAACAATCTCATCACGGTTCGTGCCTATCAGAATAATCCAGAATTAATCGAAGCAGACGAACGTGCCAACATGAAATACATTGGTCAAATCTACGAGAAATATGTAGAGCAATGTTTCAGAAATGGCGCGATGGATTTTGATGATTTACTCTTGAGAACCAACGAACTATTGACAAGATTTCCAGAAGTTTTAGCCAAATATCAAGATAGATTCAGATATATTTTGGTAGATGAGTACCAAGATACCAACCATTCTCAATATTTAATTGTAAAAGCACTTTCTTCAAAATTTGAAAATATTTGTGTAGTAGGAGATGATGCGCAATCTATCTATTCTTTCCGTGGTGCGAATATTTATAATATTTTGAACTTCAAGAAAGACTATCCTGATGCCAAAACCGTTTCTCTGGAACAGAACTACCGTTCTACGCAGAATATTGTGAACGCTGCGAATGTAGTCATTGCCAAAAACAAAGAACAGTTCAAAAAAAATGTGTTCAGTGATAATGAAGTTGGCGATAAAATAAAGGTTTTCAGAGCGCTTTCAGATGCAGACGAAGCCAATTTTGTGGCGAATAACATTTGGGAGCAGCACAACGCGAACCAAAGAAAATTTACAGATTTTGCCATCTTATACAGAACCAATTCCCAGACCAGAGCGTTCGAAGATGCACTGAGACGTAAAAATATTCCGTACAGAGTTTATGGCGGTTTAAGTTTCTACCAAAGAAAAGAAATCAAAGATTTGGTGGCGTATTTAAGACTATTAGTCAATGAAAATGACAGCGAAGCTTTGCTAAGAGTCATCAATTATCCTACTCGTGGAATTGGAGAAACCACTCAGAATAAATTGATTGTTTTTGCGGATTCACAAAATGTGAGTTTGGCAAACGTTTTAGATAATTTAGGAATTTATGCACCACATTTAGGTTTTAACAATGGCGTGATTTCTAAATTGGCAGATTTTTGGAGCATGATTAAAGCCTTCCAAGTGATGCTGAAAACCGAAAATGTGTACACCGTTGCAATGGAAGTTGCCCAAAGAAGTGGTTTAATCAAGTTTTTGAAAGACGACCAAACTCCTGAAGGAATTTCTAGAGTAGAAAACGTGCAAGAACTCATGAACTCTATGCAAGGTTTCATAGAGGAGCAACAACAATTGGAAGATGGAGACCCAAGTTTGTCGAGTTTTCTAGAAAACATCGCACTTTCTACAGACCAAGACAAAAAATCTGAAAACGAAGACCAGGTTTCTTTGATGACGATTCACTTGTCAAAAGGATTGGAGTTTCCAGTAGTTCATTTGGTAGGTTTAGAAGAAAATTTGTTCCCTAGTTTTATGAGTTCTTCCACGCGTGAAGAATTGGAAGAAGAGCGCAGATTGTTCTACGTAGCTTTAACCAGAGCCGAAAAACAGGTGTTCTTTTCTTATGCCGTTTCCAGATTTCAATGGGGTAAAATTACAGATGCAGAACCTTCCAGATTTTTAAGCGAAGTAGACGAAGAGTATATAGAATTCTTAAATCCAGTGGTAGAAAGCAGATTTGTAAATAAATCTGGATTAAGTTCAGATATTTTTGGTGATAATTCTTTTGAGCCGAGAACTTTCAAAAAAATTGAAAAGAAGAAACTACTTTCTTCTTCTGAACCTGAATCTTTGCCTTTACCTAAAAAATTAAAACCGGTTGCTTCGGCAAAAATCATCAATCCAAGCGGAAATTCTTCTCAAGATATTGAAGTAGGAGATAGAGTTCGCCATGATAGATTTGGAGTAGGAGAAGTAGTTTTTCTTGATGGAACGGACCCAGAAAATATTAAAGCTAAAGTGAAATTTGTAACAGAAGGAGAAAAAAATCTCATCCTGAAATTTGCAAAATTGACGAAAATATAAACGATAAAACGTGCAAATAAGCACGTTTTTATTTTAATAAGAATTTCTAATTGTTCTTTGCGAAAAATCTTCGAGTCTTTGCGTGAAATTCATAAACTTTATTTCACCAGTTCTTCAAATAATCGTTCAAAAGTTTTGTCCAAATCTTTAGATTTTCCAGGATGAGGTCTGGATGTTTGAATTACGGCACTTCTTACAGCAGTGAGCCAACGAAAACGTTCAGGAATGTCCAGCAAAGCAATTGGCCCACCTTCTTTTTCGCCTTTGGCAACTTTTTGAAAGTTTTCCAGATTTTTAAAAACTTCATCGTAGTCTAATTTGCTGTGCATCAGTTGGAATTTGTCTTTACAAAGATAAAATTCTACTCTTATGTATTTCTCTTTCTTAGAAAACATCACCAATCCTATGTTGAAAAATTCTTCTCTTTCAACCTTCGGAACCAATCTTATGACTGCGTATTCGTAAATTTTATCCTCTTGCATTTTTGGCTTCGTTTAAAAAGATTTCTGAATGTTCTAATCTGGTTTTCAAGAAATTAAAATAAATTTCTCGTATTTCTTCTGGCGATTCATCGGCGTCATTCCATTGTAACCAATCTTCAGGAATTAAATTCACAATCGCTTTGAAAACTTCATCATTTAAAACCGATTTTGCAAAAGTATCTGCTTCGTCTAATTTGCTGGCTTGAGGAAGCAAAACGTGGTCTTTTACATATTTAAAAGGTGTTTTCGCAGCTGCATCAAAATTTTGCCATGAATGATGGAAGTAGAAGGAAGCTCCATTATCAATCACCCAAAGTTCTTTGTGCCACCAAAGCAAATTGGTATTCTTGAAAGTACGGTCAATATTGGTAATAAACGCATCGAGCCAAACAATTTTAGAAGCTAAAAGCGTATCTATTTTCATACTTGGATCGTATGCAATAGCTCCAGAAAGATAATGCAAACCTAAGTTAAGACCTTCTGAAAATTTCAGTAAATCCTGAATTTCTTCGTCAGCTTCGGTTCTCCCGAAATCTACATCCAGATTTGCAAAAACCAATTCTGGAATTTTCAAACCTAGAATTTCAGCAATTTTTCCGCCCAAAAGTTCAGAAATTAACATTTTAACACCGTGACCAGCGCCACGGAATTTCAAAACGTATTTAAAATCATCATCCGCTTCTGCTAATGCAGGCAAACTTCCGCCTTCACGCAGCGGAAGAATGTAACGCATTACCGTAACGTTCCTTAAATTCAAATCTTTCATTGAGTCAAAAATACGATTAAATTTAAAATTTCTCAAAAATAAAAACTTCAATCCCAACTTCTCACAAATTTCTTCCAACTTCTGACTTCCGACTTCTGACTTTTCCCTATCTTTGTTTTTATGACAAATTCTGACAAAAGACTTTTTCTCATCGATGCTTATGCGATGATTTTCCGCGGTTATTACGCCCTGATTAGAAATCCTAGATTAACATCTAAAGGTTTTGATACGTCTGCTATTTTTGGATTTACCAATTCATTAATTGAGTTGATTCGAAGAGAAAAACCTACACATTTGGCTGTGGTTTTTGATGTAGGAAAAGAAAATGTGAGAACCGCAGATTTTACAGAATACAAAGCCAACAGAAGTGACACTCCAGAAGCGATTAAAAACGCAGTTCCCTATATTCACAGAATTTTAGAAGCCATGCATATCCCAATTTTAGGAGTAGAAGGTTATGAAGCAGATGATGTGATAGGAACCATTGCCAATAAAGCCGAAAAAGAGGGTTACACCACGTTTATGGTAACGCCAGATAAAGATTTTGCGCAGTTGGTTACCGATAAAATTAAAATCTACAAACCGGGTTTAAAAGGAGGCGATGTAGAAATTTTAGGCGTGGAAGAAGTTAAAGCTAAATACGAAATTGAAGACCCAAAACAAGTCATCGATTTTCTGGCAATGATGGGAGATGCTGTGGATAATATTCCAGGATTGGAAGGAGTGGGCGAAAAAACTGCTATGAAATTTTTGAAAGAATTTGGCAGCATAGAAAATCTTTTGGCAAACACCGACCAGCTAAAAGGAAAACTCAAAGAAAAAGTTGAAAACTCTGCAGAAAGAGGGATTTTGTCAAAGAAATTGGCAACGATTATTTGTGACGTTCCCGTTGAATTTCACCAAGAGCAATACGATTTAGATATTCCAGATTTCGAAAAAGTTCGTGAGATTTTTGACGAAATAGAATTCAGAAGATTGTATGAAAATTTGTACAGAGCATTTCATAATGAGCAACCAGCAATCAGCAATCAGCAATCAGCGAATGAAAGTGATTCAAAACCCGTCTCGCAGAAAGCGGAAAGCGGAAAGCAGAATGCTCTACAATTAGACCTTTTCGCAGATTTCGAAGCGCTAGAACAATCTACTTCTACTACGCTCAATATCGAAACTACGGATAAAATTTATCAATATATCGATACCGAAAAAGCTCAGAGAATTTTAGTCAAAAATCTTTTGGCTCAAAAAGTAGTTTGTTTTGATACAGAAACCACTTCTCTTAATGAAATGGAAACCGAACTCATCGGGATGAGTTTCTGTTATAGAAAAGGATTGGCGTATTACATTCCGATTTCTGAAAACCAAGAAGAAGCGAAGAAAACGTTAGAAATTTTCCGTCCGTTTTTTGAGAAAAAAGAAATTTTAAAAATCGCTCACAATCTTAAATTCGATTATAAAGTTCTAAAACATTACGGTGTAGAAGTAGAAGGAGCGATTTTTGACACCATGATTGCCCATTATCTTCTAAATCCAGACGGAAGACACGGAATGGATTATCTTTCAGAGATTTACCTCAATTATAAGCCTGTTTCTATTGAAAGTTTAATTGGCAAAAAAGGCAAGAACCAAGGAACATTGCGTGATGTTTCGCTGGAAGAACAAACCAATTACGCTGCGGAAGATGCAGATGTAACGTTTCAACTCTATGAAATTTTTGCGCCTCAACTGAAAAAAGAAGGCGTAGAAGATTTGTTTTATCACATAGAAATGCCATTAATGCGCGTTTTAGCAAAAATGGAATTTGCAGGAATTTCTTTAGACGAAAATTGGTTGATTCAAGAAAGTAAGGATTTAGAAAACGACTTGAAAAACCTTGAAACCAAAATTTTTGAACTCTGTGGCGAAGAATTTAACATGAATTCTCCGAAACAACTCGGCGAAATTTTATTCGAAAAGTTAAAACTAGACCCGAAAGCGAAAAAAACCAAAACCGGTCAATACGCTACTTCGGAAGATATTTTGCAGAAATTGGCTTCTAAACATGAGATTATCCAATATATTTTAGAATACAGAACCTACCAAAAACTGAAATCTACCTATGTAGATGCATTGCCGAATCAGATTGATAAAGACACGAAAAGAGTACATACCAATTTCTCACAAACTACTGCTGCTACTGGAAGATTGGCTTCTCTAAACCCAAATTTACAGAACATTCCGATTAGAACTTTGCGTGGTCAACAAATTCGTGGAGCTTTCGTGGCAGATGAAGGAAATAAACTTATTTCTGCCGATTATTCTCAGATAGAATTGCGCTTGATTGCAGAAATTTCTGGCGAAGAAAATATGATTAAAGCCTTCCAAAATGGCGAAGATATTCACGCTTCTACTGCGGCAAAATTATTTAAAATTCCAATTGAAGAAGTGACCAAAACGCAACGTTCACAAGCCAAAACCGTTAATTTTGGGATTATTTATGGTCAAGGTGCTTTTGCTTTGGCAGAGCAAACTGGACTTTCACGAACGGAAGCGAAACAACTCATTGATTCTTATTACGAAACCTATCCTAAATTGAAAGAATTTATGGCAGAACAAGTTGCGAAAGCCAGAAAATTAGGATATGTAGAAACAATTTTGGGCAGAAAACGTCATTTGCAAGACATCAATTCTAATAATTTTGTGGTAAAAGGTCACGCCGAAAGAAATGCTGTAAATGCACCGATTCAAGGTTCTGCTGCAGATATTATCAAATTGGCGATGATTAAAATTCAGGAAGTTCTGGAACAGGAACATCTGAAAACCAAAATGCTCTTGCAAGTGCATGATGAATTGGTTTTTGAAGCGCCAGAAAACGAAGTAGAAATCGCTAAAAAACTGATTAAAGAAAATATGGAAAACGCCTACAAAACTGAAGTTCCTTTATTGGTGGAAGTTGGCGTGGGTGAAAATTGGCTGGAAGCGCATTGATTTTGAGAGGAAGAATGGTAGAGTTAGAGAATTAGAGAGTGGTAGAGTTGGAGAATTGGAGAGTTTGCTTTTCTAAAAAATCAAAAATTTATTTTAAAAATTGCTTCGTAGAAGCAAAAGGTTTGTAGAAAAAATATAGAATTTGAAAGGAAGTTCCGTAGGAACGATAGAAATTTGAGGTTTGGAATTTATTCCAATAACAAGTATTGGTTTCAATAGGAACGGGCTTTAGCCCGTTTTCAAAATAAATAAAATTCAATTGGCTTTAGCCAAAATTTAAAATATTATGAAAATTTTAAAAGCTTTTTTAGTTTTAATAATTGCAAGTGTAATTTTTTTAAACTGCGAAAAAAGTAATTCATATGTGAACGCGAATTATGATTTTTTACTTGAAAAACCTTTTGGATTAATTATTGAAAATACAGAAGTTCAAAATGATGTTAGAATATATTGTGGAAGAATAATTAGAGATGACAATAATTATTTTTTTGTGAATGTTGATAAATCAGTAAGTGTCAGTTTTGATGATGAACATTTAAAAAGAATCAAAAAAGTAACTATAGATATGAAAGAGAATGTAAAATCTTTGCAAAATTGTGAATATTCTCTTTGGATGAAAATGGAAGATATTGATAAATCTACTAAAGAAATGAGAAGCACTGGAATTATTTGGAAAAATAACACTAAAAATAACCTCAAAAAATAATGAAAACAGTTGTCCTTTACGAAACCGCGCCAGATACAACTATGGAGAAAATGATGGAAGTTTTTCCTGCGCATCAAGAAAATGAAGACAAATTTGTAAATGCAGGAAAAATCTTGGGAATTGGTCCGTTTGCAATTCCGGGAGAAGGAGCGATGGCGATTTTTACTGATAGAGAATCTGCCGAAGAATTTGTAAAAGGTGATCCATTTGTAACCACAGGTTTGGTTTCGAAAGTAATCATTAAAGAATGGCATGACGAATTAATGTAATCCATGAAGTTTCTCATTATAATTCCCGCTCACAACGAAGAAAAAAATATGCTTCCATGTTTAGAATCTCTGAAAAATCAGACGTTTCAGGATTTTAAATGCGTTATTGTGAACGATGGTTCTACGGATAAAACTCAAGAAATTGTAGAAGATTTCATTAAAAGTGTCACGCTGAGCGGAGTCGAAGCGTTAAGTTTCAAGGTTTTAAATTTAGAAAAATCCGAACATCAACCCGGCGCAAAAGTCGTGAGAACTTTTAATAAAGGTTTAGAAACCGAAAATTTAGAAAATTTTGACGTGGTTTGTAAATTCGATGCAGATATTATTTTCCCTGAAAATTATTTAGAAAAAATCAACGAAGTTTACGAGAAAAATCCAAATGCAGGAATGGTTTCTGGGTTGGTTTATATTAAAAAAGGCTTCGTGAACTTCGTTCGTAAACCTTTAGTTTATGCTCAGCCTGACAAAAAAGACTTTACAACTTCACAACTTTACGATTTTACCCACCAAAATGAATGGACTTTCGAAAATCTTTCTTCCAAAAATCATGTTCGTGGTCCTATAAAGTCTTACCGAAAAGAACTTTTCCAGAAAATGAATGGTTTGAGAGCGGTTCTCGGTTGGGATAATATAGATGTGATGCTTTGTAAAATGCACGGATTTGAAACGGTAACACTTCAAGAACTTTGGGTGAAACATCTTCGCCCAACTGCCTATAAATATAAATCTCAAAAAGCCCAGAAATTGGGAGAATATTTTTATAATATTGGTCTTAATTTTCCATTAGCTGCCATTTCTTCTGCAAAATCTTCTTTGAAAAATAAATTGATTTCTGAGTTTTTTATCACCATAAAATCATTTTTGAAACAGAAAAATCCTAGAGTTTTAAGCCAAGAAGAAATTGCATTTATCAGAAACTTGAGATGGAAGGAAATGTTTAATAAAATTATGAAATCATAAAATATGAAAAATCTACAAATACTCTTTTTACTATTCTTCGGATTGTTTTCCGCACAAAAAAAAGCAGATTTAATTGTTTACAATGCTAAAATTTATACGGTAAATCAAAATTTTGATATTGCTGAAGTCATGGCGATTTCCAAAGGGAAAATTGTAGCTATTGGAGGAAAAGAAATTCTAAAAAATTATACTGCTACTCAAAAAATTGATGCTCAAGGAAAGCCCGTTTATCCAGGTTTTATAGATGCGCATTGCCATTTTACAGGTTATGCAACAGACCGTTGGAAAAGTGATTTGGTTGGCACTAAATCTTGGGAAGAAATTGTAGGAAAAATCAAAAAATACAGCGAAACAGCTCCTAAATTTTGGTTGTACGGAAGAGGTTGGGATCAAAATGATTGGGCGGTAAAAGAATATCCAACCAAAGAAAAATTAGATGAATTGTTTCCTAATCGTCCGGTTTATTTAAAAAGAGTGGATGGTCACGCTGCCATTGCCAATCAAAAAGCTTTGGAATTGGCTAAAATTACAACCGAAACTAAAGTTTTGGGTGGAGATATTGAGCAAAAAAACGGAAAATTAACCGGAATTTTAGTTGATAATGCGATGGATTTGGTAGAAAAAGTGATTCCAGAGATTGAAGATGATTTGGCCATCAAATATTTCGGGGAGCTTCAAAAAGAATGCTTTGCTTTCGGTTTAACTTCGCTTCATGATTGCGGGATTTCTGAACATACTTTGTCGCTTTTAGAAAAATCTCAGAAGCAAAAAGTGTTGAAAATGAATGTTTTTGCGCTTTTAAGTGACAATCCTGATTATTATGAAAAATGGACTAAAAAAGGTCGATACACGAATGGAAAAATAACAGTTGGCGGTTTTAAAGTTTATGCAGACGGCGCTTTGGGAAGTAGAGGTGCGTGTTTACTAAGTGATTATCATGATAAACCAAAATGGAGAGGTTTTCTATTAAGCGAAAAATCTCATTTTGAAAATTTAGCTAAAAAATTGGTTAAGAGCGATTTACAGATGTGTACTCATGCCATTGGTGATTCTGCGAATAGAGAAATTCTAAAAATTTATGGAGATGTTCTAAAAGGCAAAAACGATAAAAGATGGAGAATAGAACATGCTCAAATTGTAAATCCTGCTGATTTTAAATATTTTGGTGAGTATAATATCGTTCCGTCTGTTCAGCCAACTCACGCTACTTCTGATATGTATTGGGCGGAAGAAAGATTGGGAAGTGAACGCATCAAAACAGCGTATGCTTATCAAGATTTGTTGAAACAAAACGGTTGGGTTGCTTTGGGAACAGATTTTCCTGTGGAAGATATTAATCCATTTAAAACGTTTTTGGCTTCGGTTGCCAGAAAAGATGCGCAGAATTATCCTGAAAATGGTTTCCAAAAGGAGAATGCTCTAACCAGAGAACAAACCTTGCGTGGAATGACAATTTGGGCAGCAAAATCTGCATTTCAAGAGAAAGAAAGAGGAAGTTTAGAAGTGGGAAAAAATGCAGATTTTATAGTTTTAGATAGAGATTTAATGAGTATTGATGAGAAAGATATTTTGAAAACGAATGTTTTAAAAACTTTCGTTGATGGAAAAATTGTTTTTATAGATGTGATTTATGATATAGAAAATTCTGCGCCAGGTTATCTTGATATTAAAAAACCAAAGATAATAGAAAATAAAAATCCGCAGATAAAATAAAATTAGAATTCTGAATTGAAAAAAATCGCATACATAGAACTCGATACTCACTCAGAAATTGCGCTGAATTTTATGGAATTAATGAATGATTCCAAAGCATTTTCTGTGGATTATTATTTCAGCGAAAAGATTCTGAGATTCTTCGGCTTCGCTCAGAATGACAAATTGCCTGAAAATATCAAAAAGGCAACTCCAGAAAACCTTATCCAACAACTATCAACCGACAACTATCAACTCATTATCATCGGAACTGTTCATCGCTATTTCAATGTTTTTGAGAAAGTTGCAGAGAAATTTAATACTTCCATTATTTGTCATAATTTGAATTTTGTGAAGGCTTTAAACTTTGATTTGTTGACTTCTATTTTCAAAGAAGATTTTCAATATCGATTAAAACTATTGTTGAAAGAAGGTTTATTGAGGAAGTCAAAAGTTTATGAAAAAGCAAAAAATCTTTTGGTTTTAGACCGAGGCTTCGACTCCGCTCAGCCTGACAAATATAAATTCTTACCAATTTTTTACACCAAATTTTCTGAAAATTCTGATAACCCAATATTCACAATAGTTATTCCAGGTGCGGTTTCCCAGAAAAGAAGAGATTACGAAAGGGTTTTGAAATCAATTAAAATATTCCATTTTCCTTTAGAAATTATATTCCTTGGAAAAGCGCAAGGAAAAGAGTTAGAAATGCTTCAAGATTTTGATTCTTCGACTTCGCTCAGAATGACAAATATCTCCATCAAATATTTCACAGAAAAAGTTTCACAAGATAATTTTGATGTTTATATGCAAAAAGCAGATGTTTTGTGGTGTCCTATTCAACAAGAAACTGAATTTTTCAGCCAAAAAGAAATTTATGGAGTTACCAAAATGAGTGGAAACATTGGCGATGCTGTTAAATTCGGAAAATTGGCGGTTTTTCCAGAAAATTATCCTTCGAAATATTCTTTTATTATTCCCGAAAAAGGAAGTCTAGGAGATTTTCTATTTACCAAAAAAGATGTAGATTTTTCAGAATTTAGCAAAGAAAAAGTCCTACAAGAACTAGAAAAAACTATTTTTGCACTCTTATAATTCATTCATGAAATTCTATCAACTTCTCACAGAAGCGTCACAATATATCATTCCTCAGTTGTACAAACAGAGGTTTTTTAAGAAACAGAATCAACTTTCTCGCGAAAATATTATTTCTAGAAAAGTAGAGCCAGAATTGCTTTGGTTGACAGAATTTCTTCCGAAAGATGCTGTTTTTATAGATGTTGGTGCAAATGTGGGACATTTTATTTATCAATTAGAATATCATCTTTTTCCTCAAAATATTTATGCTTTTGAACCCAATAAATCTTTGAACAGAAGATTGAAAAGGCTATTTCCGAAGGTTAAACTATTTTCGGTGGCTTTGTCAGACGAAAACACGGTTGCAGAATTTAAAATTCCAGTTCTGAAAGGCGAGAAAGTGAATTCCAGAGGAACTTTACAAACCGATTTTAGAGAAGAAAACGAAGAAAAAACCATTATTCAAAAGGTGAAAGTGGTAAAACTAGATGATTTTGTTCCCATTCAAAAATTAGAAAAAGTAGATTTCATTAAAATAGATGTGGAAGGAAACGAGATGAAAACGCTTTTCGGAGCGAAGGAAACGATTTTAAAATTTAAACCAACGGTAATGGTGGAAATAGAACAGCGCCATCACCAAGAACCTGTTTGGAACTTGATTTCGGAAGTGGAAAATTGGGGTTTCGAAGCGCATTATTTAGAAAGAAATACTTTTGAATTGAAAAGACTGACAGAAGAGTTTATCAAATCTCAAAATGCTATCTTTGTAAAAGATTACGAAAATTACATTAACAATATTATATTTATTGTAAAATCGTAAAATCGTAAAGTTGTAAAATGGTTAAGATGTTTTTCCGACTCAATTATTTTACAGGTTCACGACTTTACAAATCAACAAATCAACAACTTAAAAAAGAATGAGCGTAGTAGCCAGACAAAGTTTTAAATATTCTATCATAGGATACCTTGGTTTTTTACTAGGAACTATTTCTGCTATTTTCATATTTCCGTTTGATATGGTTTTCTACGGAAAACTGCGTTTCGTTTTATCGGCTACCTTAATGTTGGTTCCTTTTGTGGTTTTCGGGTTGAGTTATTCTAATGTTTACTTTTTCGGGAAAGCTAAAGAAGAAGGGAAACATCAAAATCTTTTTAGCCTTTCTTTAGTTGGAGTTGGGATTAATTTCTTGATTTTTTTACTCGGATTTTTCGCATTTTTCTATATTTTTTCCTCATTTCAGGAAGATTCTGAATTGTGGGATATGAAGCGATTGATTTTGCCAATGGTTTTGGTGTTGTCGCTTTCCGCAGTTTTTAACCGATATATTTCTAATTTCAAAAGAATCGTTGTTCCGAATATTTTTGAAAATATTTTCCCAAAATTAGCCAATCTTGGAGCGTTTTGTCTGTTCTTTTTCTTAGGAACTTCTGAAAAAATCTCTTATGCATTTTTCTTAGGCGTTTTTGTGCTGGGATTGATTGGTTATGTTTTGTATACCAGTAAATTAGAGAAATTATCACCAGATTTCAGTACAGATTTTGTCAAAAAAAATAAACTTTGGAAAGAAATCCTGAATTACAGTTTCTATGGATTTTTAGGAAATTTAGGGAGTTTCTTGGCATTGAATATTTCCAATTATATGATTGGGGAAAAACTTTCTTTCGAAGAAAACGGAATTTATAGCACGGTTTTTTCGGTGGTACAACTCATCAGTATTCCTTCAATGGGATTGTATAATATTTCTGCGCCCATTATTAGTAAACATTTTGCTGATGATACCATTAAAGAACTCGATGTTTACTATAAAAAAACCTCACTGAGTTTATTTTTTCTAGGTTTGGTGCTATTTTCTTGTATTGCAGTTGGTTATCCTTATCTCACGGATTTTATGCCAAAATCTGGAAAATTATTACTAGAAGCGCAACCGCTAGTTTGGGTAATTGGTTTTGCACTGTTGTTTGAATTGGCAACAGGTTTTAACAGTCACATTATTTCCATGTCAAAATATTATCGATTTAATATTTACGTGATGTTGTTTTTGGCGGTTCTTACCACGAGTCTCAACTTTTATTTCATCAATAAAACCAGTTTAGGAATTCTGGGAATTTCTATTTCTTACGCCGTTTCATTGACGATATTTAACTTGACCAAAATTGCGTTCAACTACTATCAATTCAAGGTTTCTCCTTTTACGATAGAAATGTTATACAGCGTTATTTTAGCAACTTTAGCTATTTCTGTAGCCATTGTTTTACCTAATTTTTCAAATAGTTTTTTGAATTTGGTATACAAACCAGCTTTGGTTTTAATAATTTTCTTTGTGGGCAATCACTTTATGAAAATTTATCCTTTAGATAAATTTTTAACCAAAGATTTCTTCAAGTCTATCTTTAAATTTTAAAAAATCATAAATCCTAAATCCCAAATCCTAAATCTAAAATCGTAAATATGCAGGGCAATCTTTTTCTGCCTTTACTTTTGCCAAAGCAAGAAAAAGTCGGGCTATTCGTTACAATCTTTTATTTTTCCATTTGTCAAAGAAAAATAAAAGGATTTTCACTTCTATCCCTATTGCAGAAATATATACCTTTTAACCAAATTTACCCTCCAAAATTCCTAAAATTTCTGTAAATTTGCGACTTACAACAAGTTATGGAAAGCATACAAATTCACGACAAATCTTTCGTGCCTTACCTAAAGCACGACGAACTTCAAGAAATCGTAAAAAATCTTGCAGAAAAAGTTTACGAAGATTATAAAGATGAAACGCCTGTTTTTATCGGGGTTTTGAACGGTGTAATCATGTTTTTTTCTGATTTTCTAAAGTATTATCCGGGGAAATGCGAATTGGCATTTATCCAAATGTCTTCTTATTCAGGAACACAATCTACAGGGATTGTTTACAAGAAAATGGACTTGACTAAAGAAGTAGAAGGAAGACACATTATCTTAATGGAAGATATTGTAGATACAGGTAATACCATCGAAAGTTTATATAATTATTTCGAAAATACACAAAGACCAAAATCTCTAAAAGTGGCAACACTTTTACTTAAACCAGAAGTCTATAAAAAAGATTTCAAAATACATTATGTAGCCAAAGAAATTCCTAATAAATTCGTGTTGGGTTATGGATTAGATTATGATGAATTAGGAAGAAACTTACCAGATTTGTACCAATTAGAAGATGGTAGAATAAATCACTAATAGAAAACAACCCCATAATATTTGTTTAACATTTGAATTTGAAAATTTATAAAATCTCAAATCTCAAATCTTAAATCTCAAATCTAAAAAATGATAAACATCGTTCTATTCGGTCCTCCAGGAAGTGGTAAAGGAACCCAAGCACAAAACCTAATTGAAAAATTTAATCTTAAGCAAATTTCTACAGGAGATTTGTTCCGTTTTAACATGAAAAATGATACGGAATTAGGAAAATTGGCGAAATATTATATTGACAAAGGAGAATTGGTTCCAGACCAAGTTACCATCAATATGTTAGTAGATGAGCTTAAAAAACCTACAGAAGCTAATGGTTTCATTTTCGATGGTTTCCCAAGAACTTCTTACCAAACTGAAGTTTTAGACCAAATTGTAAGAGAACAATTACATTCAGAAATTTCTGTATGTCTTTCACTTATTGTAGAAGACGAAATCTTAGTGCAAAGATTAGTAAAAAGAGGTGAAACTTCTGGCAGAGTAGATGATAGTGAAGAAGGAATTATCAGACACAGAATTGAAGAATATTATGCTAAAACTGCTGAAGTAGCAGAACTGTATAAACAACAAGGCAAATATGTAGAAATTAATGGAGTAGGAGAAATCTCTGAAATTTCTGAAAAACTTTTTGCCGAAGTAGAAAAAATTAAATAATTATATACGAGTTGCGGGATTCGAGTTACGAGGTAATTCCGTATAAACTCGAAACTCTAACCTCGTATCTCTCAACTATGTCAAATTTTGTAGATTACGTAAAAATACATTGTAAATCAGGTCACGGTGGTGCTGGTTCTGCGCACCTTCGTAGAGAAAAATATATCCCAAAAGGTGGACCTGATGGTGGCGATGGAGGAAGAGGAGGACATGTTATTATGAGAGGAAATGCTCAGGAATGGACATTGCTTCCGCTTCGTTATACCCGTCATGTAAAGGCAGAACGCGGAGAAAATGGTGGCAAAAACCAATTGACTGGAGCTTATGGAGCAGATGTTTACATTAATGTTCCTATTGGTACCATTGCCAAAAATGAAGATGGAGAGATTATTGGAGAAATCATGGAAGATGGTCAAGAAATCATCATCATGAAAGGAGGAATGGGTGGTCTTGGAAATGAACATTTTAAATCTTCTACCAATCAAACTCCGAGATATGCACAACCAGGAATGCCCGGTGAAGAAGGTTACGTAGTTTTTGAACTCAAAATTTTAGCAGATGTAGGATTGGTAGGCTTTCCAAATGCTGGAAAATCTACACTTTTAGCTGCAGTATCTGCGGCAAAACCAAAAATCGCAGATTATGCCTTTACTACATTGACTCCCAATTTAGGAATTGTAGAATACAGAAATTTCAAGTCTTTTGTAATGGCAGATATTCCCGGAATTATAGAAGGAGCTGCAGAAGGAAAAGGCCTTGGTCATAGATTTTTAAGACATATTGAGCGAAACTCTATCTTGCTTTTTATGATTCCTGCTGATTCTGAAGATCATTACAAAGAATATCAAATTCTATTGAACGAATTAGAAGAATATAATCCAGAATTGATAGATAAAGACATTATCGTTTCTATTTCTAAATCAGATTTGCTAGATGATGAATTGAAAAAAGAAATCACCGCAGAGTTTCCAGAAAAACTGAAACCGCTTTTCTTTTCAGGTGTTACGCAAGAAGGTTTGGTAGAACTGAAAGATGTAATCTGGAAAAAATTACACGGATAAAAAAAACTAAATATGAAAAAACTAATAACCACCATTTTTACATTTTCGACATTAATTTCTTTTGCACAAATTTCTTATGGTGTAAAAGGTGGATACTTATTATCTGGATTGAAAATCGGAGACCAACAAATTGAAAACAAATCTTATTTTTATATTGGTGGTTTTGTAGAAAAAAGAGTTAATGAAAAATTCTCATTGCAAGGTGAAATCCTTTACACAGAACCTGGAGGTAAACAAAATTATGAATTATATAGAATTGTAGGGGATCAAGTTATTGTAGAAGGAACGGAAACTGCTACTTTCAAATTTCCTCAAATTCAAGTTCCACTAATTGCAAAATATTATATTGTGGAGAAATTTTCTTTAGGTTTAGGTTTAAATTTTGGAATTAACTTAAATCCTACCATTGAAAATTATTATCTCTTTCCAAACCCAATAGAATCAAGTGTTGCACAAGAAGATATAAAAACATTAAATCTTTTTCCGTTGTTAAATGTCGAGTATCAATTGTCAAAAAATTTTTTTGTTGATGCAAGATATAATTCTAATTTTTTTAAAGTCAATAGTTCTAGTTTAGATAAAAAAATTGCAATGGCTCAAATAGGGTTAGGATATAAATTCTAAAAAATAAAGCGTTCATTTTTGAACGCTTTTTTCATTTATTTCTAAAAGACTATCTTTGTCCCATTATTCGCGGCATTCTTTAGCCAAAGTAGAAGATACTTTTTCAAATATCTGTAAATATTCACAGATTTTTTGAGCAAAAAATGTTGAAGTAAAATACTTCGCCCGCACACATTTTTAAAATTTAAACATTTGTTATTTACAGATTTACAGTTGATTAAGCCCATCCTTGATGCGCTTACCCAAGAAGGTTATGAAAAACCAACACCTATTCAATCACAAGCGATTCCACATTTATTAGAAGGCAAAGACTTATTAGGAACTGCTCAAACAGGAACCGGGAAAACAGCTGCATTTGCCATTCCTATTTTGCAGAATCTTAATCATAAAAACACCAAAAACCATCAAATTAAAGCATTAATTCTAACACCGACCAGAGAATTAGCGATTCAAATTGAAGAAAGCTTCAAAGCTTACGGAAGAAATTTACCTTTGAAAACATTGGTGATTTTTGGAGGCGTAAAACAAGGCGCTCAAGAACAAGCTCTGAAAAAAGGTGTAGATATTTTAGTAGCCACTCCAGGAAGATTACTTGATTTCATTAATCAAGGTATTATTTCGCTTAAAAATTTAGAAATTTTTGTTCTCGATGAAGCAGATAGAATGCTCGATATGGGTTTTGTACATGATGTGAAAAGAGTGGTAAAATTACTTCCACAAAAAAGACAAACTTTGTTTTTCTCAGCGACTTTTCCTAAAGAAATTCAGGAATTGGCGAATTCTATGCTTCATAAGCCTGTAAAAGTAGAAGTGGCACCTGTTTCTTCAACCGCAGACACCATTAATCAATCGATTTATTTTGTAGAAAAAGATGACAAATTAGATTTGTTGACTCACATTCTTCAAGATGAAAAATTAGACCAAGTATTGGTTTTTGCCAGAACAAAACACGGTTCTGATAAAATCGCCAGAAAACTTCATAAAAGCAATATTTCAGCCGAAGCTATTCATGGAAATAAATCTCAAAATGCCAGACAAACGGCTTTGAGTAATTTTAAAAACAAGAAAACGAGAGTTTTGGTGGCGACTGATATTGCAGCAAGAGGAATTGATATTGATGACTTAAAATATGTGATTAATTTCGAACTTTCAGACGTTTCTGAGACTTATGTTCACAGAATTGGTAGAACGGGAAGAGCGGGAGCAGAAGGTACTTCTATTTCGTTTGTAGATGGTCTGGATTTAGTAAACTTGAGAAATACTGAAAAACTCATCGGGAAGAAAATTCCTGTGGTGAAAGATCATCCTTTTCATCCTGAAAAATTAGTTGAGCAAAAAAGAGATTCTAATAACAAACCTTTTGTTCCTAAACCAAAACCTCAGAAAAAAGAAGACATTAACTTTAAAAAACCGAAAAAGAAGGTTTTTTATAGAAAGAAATAAAGTAAAAATGCCACGAATGCACTAATCTTTTATGCATTCGTGTTGTTTTAATTTTATAGAGTAGAAAAAATATTTGTGCATTTGTGGCAAAATCATTTGGCGAAAATTCGATGTGCGTTTTCTGTAGTAATTCTATCAATTTCTGCAAAATCTTTATTGTAAATATTGACGAGTTTTCCAACGACCAAATCCAGGTAAGAACTTTCATTTCTTTTTCCACGATGCGGAACTGGTGCCAAATAAGGCGAATCTGTTTCCAGAACAATTTTTTCTAAAGGAATTTCACGTAAAAATTGGTCGATTTTACCATTTTTAAAAGTGACAACTCCGCCAATTCCGAGAAGGAAATTCAAATCTATCGCTCGTTTTGCTTGTTCTAAATTTCCACTGAAACAATGGAAAATACCTCGCAATTTTGGGTGTTTTTTACGTTCTAAAACCTCGAAGGTTTCATCAAAACTTTCTCTGGTATGAATGACGATGGGTAAATCTCTTTCAATTGCCCAATCTATCTGTTTTTCAAAAGCTTTTATTTGAATATCAAGCGTAGTTTTGTCCCAATACAAATCAATTCCGATTTCACCAATGGCTGGGAAACTTCTTTGATTCAAATAATTTTCTACAATTTCTAATTCTTTTTCCCAAGTTTCTGGTTTTACATAACAAGGATGCAGCCCCATCATTGCGAAAATTTTATCAGGATATTGCGTTTCTAAATCTATCATTTTTTGGTGAGATTCCGAATCAATGGCAGGAAGATAAAACTCTGTTACGCCTTTGTTTATAGCTCTTTGAAGCATTTCAGAAAAATCATTATCAAATTCCTCTGAGTATAAATGTGTATGTGTGTCAATCATTATTTACAAATTTATTTGTATTTTGTCATTCTGAATGAAATAAAATGGAGTGAAGAATCTCTTGTGAATAGATTCTTCATTCCGCTATGCTCCATTCAGAATGACAAACATGAATTTATATTTTCATTTTCATGAGTAAGTCTGTTTGTAAGTCTTCTCCGAGAACAAAGTCATGTTTTCCGAAGATTTCAAAACCATTTTTCTCGTAAAAACGAATGGCTCTTTGGTTTTCTTCCCAAACACCAAGCCAAACATATTCTAAATTCTTTTCTCTCCCGATTTCTATGGCTTTGTCAAAGAGAATTTGTCCGATTTTTTGACCTAAAAACGCTTTTAAAACATAAATTCTTTCAATTTCGAAGTAATTTTCTTCTACTTTTTCGGTTTGAGCATCTTTGAAATTCAGTTTTAAGTAACCCAAAATTTCATCATTATTTTCGACGAAATAAAACTCAGAATTTACATTTTCGAGTTCAGTTTTTAGCTTTTCAATGCTCAGATTTTCATCCAAATATTTTTGCATATCCTCTTCTGTATTCACTTCTTCAAAAGTTTCCTTGAAGGTTTGAATACTGAGATTTCTAAGCGTTTCTAAATCGTCAATATTGATTTTTCTGATTTTCATATTTTAGGTTTTGGCTAAAGCCCGTTAGTATTGATATAAATTAAAATATCTTATGTTTTACTTTCTGTTGTTGAAGTGCTATTTTTTCTTTTAATTTTTCTAAAAATTCCAAATATTTTGGAGATTTTTCGTCATTAGGGCGGTGTTCTAAGGCTGCTTTTATTTTGTAGTTTTCAGTAATGAAATCTTTTACTTCTTCTGAAAAATAAGCATTCCCGAATTTTTCCCAAATGTACTGAATCGCTTGATTATTAGGATGAATTAAGTCTTCTTTGTAAAATCTGTAATCCCGCAAATCGTCTATCATGATTTCGTAAATCGGTAAATAATGACAGTTTTCGAAATGGGGAAGTGTTTCATGAAGCGCACAAATCAGCTTAGATTTACTCAATTGATTTTCGGTCATTCCATCTTTGGTATGACGAACTGGTGAAACCGTAAATAGAATTTGAACGTCATTTTCGCAAATATCTTTTAGATTTTCTATGGTTTCTGTGATGGAATTTTTCAATTCCTCATCTGTTAAAAGTCTTTTGCTAAAAAACTTTTGAGGAATTTTATGACAATTGGCAACCAATTGATTTTTAGGCAAAAATTCGTAGATAAATGAAGTTCCGTAGGTGATAATCACCCAATTGGTTTTTTGTAGAAATTGATTTCCTGTTTCTATGTTTTGATTGATTCTTTCTAGGGTTTTATGTGCATAAAAACTGTTGAAAGAAGTGTGATGATTTAGCGAAATGTACTCTTGATTATAGAGGATTAAATCTTCTTCCTTGTACTTTTTGCAATCGTGTAGATTTTGGATGGCAATATTCAACGAAAATGGGTTAAAAATCGTTCCAAAAGGATTGCAAAGTGTCTGCATTTGTCCGTTTTTGAGCAACTGAGACATTTCTGCAGCAAAGCAAGAACCGACAGAAAAAATGCTGTCGGTTAAAAGGATTTTCTTTTCAGAAATAGGAATATTGACTTCTGTTCTGAATTTCATTTTAAGAGTTTCTTCTCAATAAATAATTGGCCAATTCCATGAAAGGTTTTTTCTTTTCTTCTGGTGCGTCTATTTGTTTTAAGAAATCGTGACCTATTTCGTTGTGTTTTTGAATCAGTCTAAGCACTTTTTCATCTACTTTATTTCTTCTGAAAATCTTCTCTACGCTGTAGATTTTGTCTACATTTTCAGTTTTTTTAGAATACCAAAAATCGAGTTCTTTTTTCTCTGCTTCATTGGCATGTTCCATCGCAAGGAGATAAAGCACGGTTTTTTTGTTTTCATAAATATCTCCGGCGTGTTTTTTACCGAATTGTTCTACATTACCGAAAACATCTAAATAATCATCCATAATTTGGAAGGCAATACCAATGTGTTTTCCGAAATTATAAAGAAGTTCTGCATCTTCTTTTTTGGCACCAGCAATGAGTGCTCCAATTTGGAATGAAGCGGCACTTAGAACTCCTGTTTTGTTGGTAATCATTTCTATGTAATCATCATAGGTTACGTTTTCCATCGTTTCGAAGTTCACATCCATTTGTTGACCTTCACAAAGAACAGCACCTGTTTCAGAAAAAATTTTAATACATTCTTTGAAAAGTTCTGGTTCTAAATCTTCAAAAAATTGGTAAGCTTTTATCAGCAATGCATCGCCAGAAAGGATGCCGATATTAATTCCATGTAATGTATGAATGGTAGGTTTTCCTCTTCTGAGTGGTGCTTCATCCATAATGTCATCATGAATGAGTGTAAAATTATGGAAAAACTCTATGGCAAGAGCTGGTTTCATTGCTTTTTCTATGTCTCCACCAAAAAGTTCATTAGCCATAAGAACCATGATAGGTCTTAATCTTTTTCCGCCATGAGAAATGATGTAATTCATGGGTTCGTAAAGTTCGGTTGGCTTATTTTTGAAGGAGTGTTTTTCAATTGCTTTGGCAACTATTTCTTGATATCTGTCTATGAATTCCATACATGTTAATTTTTACAAAAATACAATTCTTAAGGTTTAAAAAAAAGAAAAACTACTTGTAAAGACAAGTAGTTTTAATATTATTTAAAAAATATTATTTTTTATAAAGCGATTACACTAAGATAGCATAATGCTGCAATAACTGCACTGATAGGAATAGTAATTATCCATGCCCAAAGTAAACTGATGGTAACCCCCCATCTTACTGCAGAAACTCTTTTGGTAAGTCCTACACCAATAATAGAACCTGTAATGGTGTGTGTAGTAGATACAGGAATACCAAGGTGATCGGTAAGGAATAAGGTAATAGCACCAGCTGTTTCAGCACTTACACCTTCTAATGGAGTCACTTTAGTAATTCTAGTACCCATGGTTTTTACAATTTTCCAACCACCACTCATTGTTCCTAAACCGATGGCCAAGAAAGATACGAATGGTACCCAAATATAATCTGTGGTGAAGTGATTAAAACGATCAGCACTTTCCATAGTGGCATATACATCTGTACCACCAATCATATTTACGTGGTAATAAATAACAGCAGCACCTATGATTCCCATTACTTTTTGAGCGTCATTTAATCCGTGACCTAAACTGAAAAGTGCAGAAGAAAACAACTGCCATTTTTTAAACTGTTGATCAGCTTTGTGTGGATTAGATTTCTTAGAAAAATACACAATAATTAAAGTAATGATTACCGAAACAATCATCCCGATAATTGGTGCTAAGAAGATGAATAAAAAGATAGGAATTACCTTTTCATATTTAACCACATTTTGTGTAAAAAGCTCCGAAAAAGCAAGTTTTAATTTTTCAATGATGGTAAAATCTGGATGAGCAAGAGCTACAGCATTGTAGTCTAAAACTAAAGCATGCATAAGAGCCGCACCTAAGAAACCACCAATAAGTGTGTGTGATGATGATGAAGGAATACCAAACCACCAGGTTAATAAATTCCAAGCGATAGCCGCAATCAATCCTGAAAAAATTACTTCTAAGGTAATGTAATTTTCATTTACTGTTTTGGCGATGGTATTACCGATTTTAAATTCTCCGATAACGTATGCTGCAAAGAAAAATGCAACAAAATTCCAAAATGCAGCCCATAATACTGCCTGAAACGGCGAAAGTACTTTAGTAGAAACTATGGTTGCAATAGAATTCGCGGCATCGTGGAAACCGTTGATAAAATCAAAAATTAATGCAAGTGCAATAATGATGATTAATAGTAAGGGAAAATCCATTCTCTATAAATTTTTAAGGTTAATGAAAATAGATTTATGCGTATTTAATAACAATGCTTTCAATAGTATTGGCTACGTCTTCCGCTTTATCAGTTACGATTTCTAGATATTCTAAAACTGATTTTACTTTAATGATTTTGATAGGGTCATTGCTTTCAAAAACATCTACGATTCCTTGGCTTAGTACATCATCTGCAATGTTTTCGTAAGAATTAATTTTGATGCAAGATTCTTTAACTTCTTTAGGATTCGCAAACTCTTTTAAGTTTTTAATCGCGTTTTGAATTTCTACACAAGATTTGTAAATCAATAAAGAAAGCTCTGAATATTGTTTTACTTCTGGGCTCTTGTATAAATAGATGTATTTAGCTGAAGCAAATAAATAATCTGCAATATCATCTAAACCAGCTGCAAGATAATTAATATCTTCTCTGTCAAAAGGAGTGATGAAGTTTTCGCCTAATTGCACAAAAATTTCGTGAGTAAGGTCATCCATTTGATGCTCGTAATCACTCATTTTTTTTAACAAAGTATCATCATTGATGTCAAAATCTGTAATTCCTTCGTGAAATTCTTTTGACATGTCTATCAATTTTTCTGCTACTTGTTCAAACAATACAAAGAAAATTTTGTCTTTTGGTTGAAATGCTCTGAAAATGTTTCCAATTCCCATTGTTTTATATTTAATTATAATTTGTTGCAAATTTCTGAAAAAAATGTGGTGCGATGGTTATAGTTTTGTTAAGTTTTATTAACATTAACTTAATCTGCTACGTTATAAGGTTCGTGATGCCCGAGTTTAGCTCTGTCTAAGGTAAAATTAAATGCTAAATACAAGAAATGTAAGCTTCTAAGGTTAGGATTAAGTTCTCTTTGCCACATATAGCCTAGATTGGTAGAAACGCTTGAGTTCAATACATATCCTACACCTCCGAAAATTCTATTTCTTTTAAATAAATCTCCATTTGGACCAATGAAAAGCTCGTCAAAAGCATTTGCGAAAATGGTTTTTGGAGCCATTTTATCACTGTTAAGAGGCAGTGTTAATGCAGTTCTGAATCTGTATCTTTCGTCATTGGTATTTACGTCTGTAATTGCGTTATGAAAGAAACGTTTTTCGAGACGTATTCTATTGTCAATCTTTAATTTATCTACATTAATGGAATAAGTGTGCTGTAACCAAATTCTGAATTCTTCATTGGCAATTCTGCTTTCTTTGTAGGTTGCATATCTTCCTAAACCTACGAAAAATTGGTTGCTTTTATCAAGATTATAACCTATTCCTCCTTTGATTTCGTAATAATCGGGTTTGCTAAAATCTTCTATCGAACGTTCTTGTAATTCTAAGTAAGCATTCCATTTTGGATTATGTTTGTAATTGAGTGAAACTACAGCAAAACCAGAAAGATGTTCTGAACTATTGGTTTGAGATTTTGCGAAAATAGCAAAAGTAAAAATGAAGATAATGCAAAATTTGCGTATCATTAGAATGCTTTTTTTGAGTGTTGCGAAGCTAATCATAATAAAGAAAATTAATGTTACGGTAATGTTAAATTAACATATAAAATAGATGTTTACCATAACTTTAAAAATTTTATCTCTATACAAATGTACACAAAATAAAAAAACGCTACCGAAAAAGTAGCGTTTTTATGTTATGTAAGAAAAAATTAGTTGGCCACTTCGGCGCGCATATCTTTTCCTTTGAATTTCTGTGTTTGTAAACCTTTTAGAACTTCGTCTTTAAAAGATTTTTCAACTTCGAAGAATGAGAATTTTTCTAGAATTTCTATATCACCGATGTCTGCACGTTTCTTAGACTTGGCAGTAGCTTTATTGATGATTTCTAGCATGTCCATTTTCTTTAGATTATCTCTTTTACCAAGGTTAAAGAAAAATCTGGTCATGTTTTCGTTTCTGCGTTTTGGTTTTCCGCCTCTTTCTCTTCCTCCGTCTCTGTCCGAACGTCTTTCGCTTCTATCTCCTCTGTCTCTGTCTCTTCCTCTTCCTCTATCACGGTCACGATCTCTTCTGCTGCCTCTGTCATCTCTGTCATTAGATAATTTTTGGTCTGCTAAATCTTGTTTGTCTTTATAGAAAAGCGCTAAATCTCTTAGCTGAAGTTGAAGCAACTGGTGAACCAATTCTTCTTTAGAGAATGCAGACAAATCAGGGATAAGGCTGTCGTCAAAAGTGAAAAGTTCTTCGTGTTCTGTAAACAGTTTTTCGAAAACACCTTCTACTTGTGCTTTGATGATTTCTTCACCCGTTGGAATTTTCTTCTCTACAATTTCAATTTTTGTAGAAAGTTTGATTTGTTTTAGTTTTCTAGATTCTTCAGGTTTAATTAAAGACATAGAAATACCATCTTTACCAGCTCTACCAGTTCTACCACTTCTATGTACGAAAACTTCTGGATCATCTGGAAGCGAGTAGTGAATTACGTGCGTAAGAGAATTTACATCTAAACCTCTAGCTGCTACGTCTGTTGCAACCAAAATATCAATGTTTTTCAAACGGAATTTTTTCATTACCGTGTCTCTCTGCGCTTGAGATAAATCACCGTGAAGTGCATCTGCTGCATAAGCATTTTGCATCAAGAAATCTGCAACTTCCTGAGTTTCCATTCTTGTTCTACAGAAAATAATAGAATACTGATTAGGATTGGCATCCAATAATCTTTTTAATGCTTCTTTTTTCTGTCTGTAACCTACCACATAATATTCGTGCTTAATGTTTTTCTTAACTTCGTTAATAGAACCTACAGAAATTCTGTGTGGATTGGTCAAATAATTTTTGGTAATACGTTCTACTTCTTTGCTCATCGTAGCAGAGAAAAGTAACGTTTGTTTTTCAGAAGGAGTTTCGTTTAAAATAGTTTCCAAATCATCTTTGAAACCCATAGAAAGCATTTCATCAGCTTCGTCTAAAACGAGCCAATGGATTTCTGAAAAATCTAAAGCTTTTCTACCAATTAAATCAATTACACGTCCTGGAGTTCCTACAATAATCTGTGGTTTCTCACGAAGTGAACGAATTTGGTCTGTAATACTGCTTCCTCCATAAACTGCGGTAGTTTTTAGGTTAGGAAGGTACTTTGTATAGTTTTTAATGTCTTTGGTAATCTGAAGGCAAAGTTCACGAGTAGGGCAAAGCACTAATAACTGGATTTTACGACTTGCGTCGTCTATCATATCCAGAATCGGAAGCGAAAATGCTGCTGTTTTGCCTGTTCCTGTTGCCGCAAGTGCGATGAGATCGCGAGTATCCGAAAGGATAAAAGGAATAGTCTGTTTCTGGATTTCTGTCGGCTGTTCGTAGCCGAGTTCGCCAATTGCCTTCAATAAATCAGGACTTAAATTGGATTCCGTAAATAAATTCATTTAAAGATCGTCTATAATAATTAAGCGGCAAAGATAGTGATTTTATTTTTAATAAAAAAAATAGGGTTTTGTTGGGGATTTTTTAAAGCTGAATGACGCCGTAGTCTAGATGTGGATTTTATTTGAATTTTTGCGAAGATTAAAGATTAAACAAAGTCAATCAACAAAGTGATTTAAAATTTATTAATTTTGAAAAAATAAATTACAGTATGCAATCATCCACCCTTCAATTTCTTAGAAATTTAGAAAAGAATAACAACAGAGAATGGTTTAATGAAAATAAAACGCTTTATCAAGAAGCGCAACAAGATGTGATTTCTTTTGTGGAAAAATTAATAGAAGAAATGGCGGATTTTGATGAAGAAATGGGAAAACTAGAGGCTAAAAAATCTGTTTTTAGAATTTATAGAGATACAAGATTTTCTAAAGATAAAACACCTTATAAAACCAATTTCGGAGCTGGTTTAGGAATGGGAAAAGGCAATAAAATTTCAGGATATTATTTGCATATAGAACCCGGAAAATCTTTTTTGGCAGGTGGTGTTTATAAGCCGGAACCATCAGTTTTAAAGACGATAAGACAAGAAATTTCTGCTTTTGGTGACGAGTTCAAAGCGATTTTAGAACAAGATGAGTTTAGAAATTATTTCCGAGGATTAAGTGTAGAAGATAAACTGAAAAAAGTACCTCAAGGTTTTGAAAAAGACGATAAAATGGTTGATTATTTAAAACTAAAGCATTTTATCGTAACGCATCCCGTCTCTGATGAGCAATTGCTCAGTGAAAATGCGGTTAAAGAATTTACCGAAATTTTCAAAGCCATGAAGCCGCTCAATGATTTTTTACAAACGCCTTTTATATAAGAAAAAGTCAGAGCTTATAAACTCTGACTTTTTTTATTTTGATAACTCATCTATCGTTTTCTGAATTTCTGGATCTTCTGGAGAAATCGCATAATATTTTGCAATTCCAGATTTTTGATTGACAATTAAGTATCTCGGAATCCAGTTGAGGTCTATGTAATTATTAAAATTATTTTTCCATCCTACATGAAACCAATAATTTTCTTTTTGAGTCATTTCATGTTTTTCTAATCCCTTTTTCCAAGCTTCTTCGTTTCGGTCTAGAGAAAGAAAAATAAACTTCACATTCGGATTTTTATCTTCTAATTCTTTGGCTTTTGGCATTGCTTTTAGACAATCTCTACACCAACTTGCCCATAAATCGAGTATCACAATTTTTCCTTTATTTTGGTCTAAAATTTTAGAAATACTGATGGTTTTACCATTAATATCGGTTACTTTTTGAGCCAAAGCTTCTTTAGAAAACTTGGTTTTCAAAACTTTTGGAACTTGTTGCGAGACTCCCCAACCAAAGATAAGAAGCGCAAACAATAGGATAAACTTTTTCATATTTTTTAAAAACAGAATTTTAATTATAACTTTTCATACAAAACTATGCCAAATTCTGAATCTATAGAAACTTTTCCGTTGGTAACTTTCGCAGTTTTTCCGCTATAAGCGTCTCTTAACCTCGTTCCGTTCTCGAAAATTCCTGCAACAGAAATTTCTTTTACACCAGGATTTAAGTCTAAACCTACTAAAACTTTATCGTCTTTATAAGTTCTGGTAAACCAATACGGTGAATTAGAAACCATTTGATGTTTTCCAGCACCTACTGCTGCGTGATTTCTACGGAACTGACCTAGTTTTTGCCAGTGCGTTAATACTTTTTGGGTTTCAGGATTGTTTTTCACCTCGTCCCAATTCATATTGCTTCTTAGGTTGGCATCGCCAATTGCACCTTCCACGATTAATTTTCTAGCGGTTTCGTCGCCGTAATAAACTTGCGAAATTCCTGGAGCAAGTAGAAGTTTGGTTCCCGCTTCGTAATTTCTTTTTCTTTCTTTGTCAAAAGGTCCGCCATCATCGTGAGAAGAAATATAGTTCATTACAGTATTTCCAGAAAGGTCTGCGTGCAAAATTTGATCATAATTGCCGAAGATTTCTTCATAAGATTTATTGGCGTCTCCTTTGAAATCGAAATTAATTAAAGAATTCAATCCGTTTTGGTAATAATTGACTTTTTTGTCTCCAAAATCATACAATCTTTTCTGAGAAATTCCATAACCATAAAGTTCTCCAATGGTGAAGAATGGTGAGTTGTCTAGAATTTTTTTAGGATTGTTCAATTTATATTCAGCAAAAGCAAGGTCGCAAACTTTTTTGAAATCTTTCCAAACGTCTTCATTGGTGTGTTTCAGCGTGTCTATTCTGTAACCATCAATTCCATATTTTACAATATAATCAGCTAGCCATTTCATGATGTAATATTTCGGCGCTCTCGGAAATCCAGTTTTCACGAAAAATACATTTAGTTCAGACATTTCTTTTTCATAACGGCCTTCTTTTCTCCATTTTTGTTCTAACATAGGCGGAAGTCCTACATTTTCATCACTTTCAGTAATTACATCTGGTAAATTTTTAACCAAAGTACAAGCGGTAGTCATTTCATAAGAATTGTATGTACATATTGGTTCTGTTCTTACCCATTTGTTAGGATATTCTGGGTCTGCATAAGTTACAGGACCAGTGTGATTAATCACGGCGTCTAATACGATTCTTATTCCGTTTTGGTGGGCTTTTTCTACCAATTCTTTTAAATCTTCTTCCGTTCCAAAATTGGGGTCAAGAGCGGTCCAATCTTTAGTCCAATATCCATGAAAAGCATAAGTAAGACCTGTTCCTTCGTCTGTAGCTCCGTGAATTTGTTCTACAATTGGAGTAAGCCAAATTGCGTTAATTCCTAATTTATTGAAATAACCTTCATCTATTTTTTGAATGACACCTCTTATATCGCCACCTTCGAAACCTCTTAAAACGGCTGCTTTTTCGGTTCTATTGAAATTAACATCATTGTCAGGGTTTCCATTGTTGAATCTATCGGTTACTGCAAAATATACATTGGCTCCTTTCCAATCAAAAGATGATGGAGTTGTGGTATTTTGTGATGCGCAACTTGCTAAAAAAGCTAAGGCGGAAGCTAAAACTATTTTTTTCATAAAGAATCTTATTATTTGAAATGAAAGCAATTTTAGGGCTAAATTTCTTTAACTCAAAAAAATGGCGGCATAAATTTAAGGAATATTCACGGAAAGCGGCTATCAAAAGGAATGAAATTTTTCATGTTGTAAATTCGTGAAAACTTAATTTGGCGATACGGTTTTTTACAATTACCTTTGTAAAAATCTAATAAAAATTCTAAAAATTTATGTCAACTTACGTTGTTGTTGGTCTTCAATTTGGAGATGAAGGTAAAGGAAAAATTACCGATGTTCTTTCAGCTAAATCAGATTATGTAGTTCGTTTTCAAGGCGGTGACAATGCTGGTCACACTGTTTATGTAGGCGAAGATAAGTTTGTGCTACACTTGCTTCCTTCTGGAGTTTTACAGTGCAAGGGGAAATGTATTATTGCGAATGGAGTAGTGGTAAACCCTAAAGCTTTTTTACGAGAAATAGGACAGTTGGAAGCTAAAGGTTATAAAACTGACCATGTCTTCATCAGCAGAAGAGCGCATGTAATTATGCCTTATCACATCATGCTGGATACTTACAGAGAAGAGGAATTGGGTGGAACGCAAATTGGAACGACCAAGAAAGGAATCGGACCTTGTTATGAAGATAAAATTGCAAGAGTGGGAATCAGAATGATTGACCTCTTGAATCCAGAAGTTTTAAAAGAAAAAATTGAAAAAAATCTTAAAATCAAAAACAATCTTTTCGAGAAATATTTTGGAAAACCAGCCATGAGTTTTGACGAAATTTACAATGAATTTTTAGAAATTGGAAAACAACTTCAAGATAGAATTGTAGATACAGAATTAGAATTGAACGAAGCGATTCGTGATAATAAAAATATCCTTTTCGAAGGAGCACAAGCATTAATGCTTGATATAGATTTCGGTACTTATCCTTACGTAACTTCTTCATCGCCTTCTACAGGTGGAGTTTGTACAGGAGCAGGAGTTCCGCCAACTTCTTTACAGAATTTAATTGGGGTTTCCAAAGCATATACTACCAGAGTTGGTCACGGTCCTTTTCCTACGGAATTAGACAATGATTTAGGAGAACACATTAGAAAAGTTGGTCATGAATACGGAGCAACTACAGGAAGACCAAGAAGAACTGGTTGGTTAGATTTAGTAGCACTGAAACACGCTTGTATGATTAATGGTATTAATAATTTAGTGATTACTAAATTAGATGTTCTTACAGGAATTGATACACTGAAAATCGCTACGCATTATAAAACTGAAGACGGAAAAATTATTGATTATTTCACTTCTTCTACTACGAAATTATACGATTACGAAGCAATTTATACCGATTTACCAGGTTGGACAGAAGATATTACCACGGCTAGAACTTTTGATGAATTGCCAGAAAATGCTAAGAAATACATTGGTTTTATCGAGGAATATCTAGGAATTAATGTGTACTTGGTTTCTGTAGGTCCAGAAAGAAGTCAAAATATTATAAGAAAAGAATTATTCTAATCATAATTTATATAAAATATTGAAAATCACGCTTTTGGCGTGATTTTTTGTGTTAAAATTGTGTTATTTTCATTGAAAGTAAATAAAATATTGAATTTTAAGTAATTTTTTGGCAAGGTAATTGAATTACTCTAATTACTTTTTGCAAAAAGATAAAAAATTAATAATCGTGTTTGAAATTTGTTTAATCTAAAAAATCACACAATGAGCAAAAATTTCTTTACTTATGACCCGCATCAAGCGCTGAACGAAGTTGTTTTCGAGAAGAGAAACAAAGAATATGGAGCATATGCTCTACGAAACGAAGCTAATGTCGTTCTAAAAAAGGCTTTATTTATAGGAGTTGGATTATTTGGTCTTTTAGCAATGACGCCATTACTTATTAATACGCTAAAACCTAAAGCCGCAAAAACAACTATTTATGTTCCTATCAATCTAAAAAATGTAGATAGACCAGACGATAGAATAGAAAAGCCAGAACCTAGAGTTATTCCTCCGAAAGCTCCTGTTCAGGTAAAAACGCAGAGTTTAACTCCGCCTACTCCAACCAGAGACGCTGTAAAAGAGGTAACGATTAACCAAAAAGTAGAAGATGCCGTAATTTCTACGACTACAACTCCGGGAGTTGCCGTTACCAACCCTAATCAACATGTAACTGCTGGAACAGAAAACGGAAAAGAAATTGTAAAAGAAACTACTAAACCTAATCCAAATGACATCATAAGAGATGTAGATGTAGAAGCAGATTTCATCGGTGGAGTTAATGCTTTTAGAACAAAAGTTTTACAAAATTTTGATTCTAGTGTCATCGAAAATGAAACTGGTGAAGTGGTAAAAGCAGTGGTGACTTTCGTGGTAGAAAGAGACGGAACGATTTCTAATATTAAAGTTTCTGGAGCAAATACAGATTTTAATAAAGAAGCAGAAAAAACAATAAAAGGAATTAAAGGAAAATGGAATCCTGCAAAATTTCAAGGAGAAAACGTTCGTTCTTATTTTAGATTTCCTATTTCTATGCAGTTCGAATAATCATCTAGAATATTTAATTTCTACATTGTCTTAATCGATAGCAATTCATTTAATTATCCACATTTTCTAAAAATTGTGGATAATTTTTTTGTGCTTTAACCCATTAATTCACAATAGTTTAATATTTTTGACAGTTATTAACATTCAACCGAATGACTATTTATTGTATTTTTGGAAACTAATTCATTTTTATGGGAAAAATTATTGGAGTTGCCAATCAGAAAGGAGGCGTAGGTAAAACCACTACTGCAGTGAATTTAGCAGCTGCGCTTGGCGTTTTAGAGAAAAAAGTTTTATTAATTGATGCAGATCCACAGGCTAATGCTACCTCTGGTTTAGGAATAGAAGAAGTAAATTTTTCTACCTATAATTTATTGGAACACAGTGCAGATGTGAAAGATTGTATCCAGAAAACTTCATCTCCAAATCTAGACCTTGTACCTTCTCATATTGATTTGGTAGCAGCAGAAATTGAGTTAGTAGACCGTGACAAGAGAGAATATATGCTTAAAAAAGCATTAGAAGAGGTGAAATCTGAGTATGACTACATCATCATCGATTGTGCGCCAAGTTTAGGTCTTATTACGGTAAATGCCCTTACTGCTGCAGATTCTGTAATCATCCCAATTCAGTGTGAATATTTCGCCTTGGAAGGTTTAGGCAAATTATTGAACACCGTGAAAAATGTTCAGAAAATTCACAATTATGATTTAGACATCGAAGGTTTATTACTTACGATGTACGATTCTAGATTAAGACTTTCTAACCAAGTGGTAGAAGAAGTGAATACGCATTTCCCAGAAATGGTTTTTGAAACAGTAATTTCTAGAAATGTAAGACTTTCTGAAGCGCCAAGTTTCGGAGAAAGTATCTTGATGTACGATGCCGAAAGCAAAGGTGCAATTCAATACATTCAATTGGCAGAAGAAGTACTTCTGAAAAACGAAAAATTACAAAAAGCATAACATTTTTAGAATTGAGAAGAAATTTTGTTTGTTCTCATGACTAATGACTTATCATACAATATGAAAGACAAAAAAAGAGCAATGGGACGTGGTTTGGGTGCTATTTTAAGTGCCGAAAGCAAAAGTAACATTAATTCTGCAACAGATACAGGAGCCGAAAAATTAGTAGGAAACATGGTAGAAGTAGCATTAGAAGATATTTATCCTAATGCAACTCAGCCTAGAACTTATTTTGATGAAACTGCCCTTAATGAATTGGCTCAATCGATAAAAAACTTAGGAGTAATTCAGCCTATCACTTTAAGAAAAGATGGCGATAAATTTGAAATTATCTCTGGGGAAAGACGTTACAGAGCTTCTAAAATTGCTGGTCTTACTTCTATTCCTGCTTACATAAGATTGGTAAATGACCAAGAATTGCTAGAAATGGCTTTGGTAGAAAATATCCAGCGTGAAGATTTAGATGCCATAGAAGTAGCACTTACTTATCAAAGATTATTAGAAGAAATAGGTCTTACTCAAGAAAATTTAAGTTCTAGAGTAGGAAAAGAAAGAAGTACGATTACGAATTCTATTCGTTTGTTGAGGTTAAGTCCAGAAATTCAAAATGCAATCAGAAGCGGCGAGATTTCTGCAGGCCATGGTAGAGCAATCATCAGTGTAGAAGATTCCGAACTTCAACAAGAACTTTTCAAAAGAATCATCAAAGAAGGATTAAACGTAAGACAAGCTGAAAAAGCAGCTTCGGAACTTAAAAATCCTAAAAAATCTATCCAAAAAACAGAAAAAGAACTTCCGAATCATTTAAGAAAAGTAGAAAAATCGCTTGCGGATGTTTTAGAAGTTGGGGTAGAAATAAAATCTTCAGGAAAAGGAAAAAAAGGAAAAATTATCCTTGATTTCAATAACGAAGATGAACTGAACAAAATCCTTTCACATTTTAATTAATGAGAGCAGTTTACTCCATCATATTATTGTTGTTCTTTGGGTTGTTTTTTTCTCAAGAAATTAAACCTTTTGATACCATCAAGACCGAAAAACAGGTAGTAGAGGAAATAGAAAAAGCCAACGTGAGCACCATTCAAAAATACAATCCTACAAAAGCAGGGTTGTATTCTGCTGTTTTCCCGGGCCTTGGTCAATATTACAACAAGAAATATTGGAAAATTCCTATTGTTTGGGGAGCTGTAGGAACCGGAGTAGGGATTATTGTGTATAATGATAAGCAATACCGTCGTTATAGAACAGCGTTTTTAGCGGAGTTAAATGGTCAACCACATGAGTTTGATGATTTACCTTATGTAGATGCTACGGTTCTAGGAAATACGCAAGACAGAGCCAAAAGACAAAGAGATTACGCCATCGCCATTACCGGAGTTTTATACATTTTAAATATTGTAGATGCGGTAGTAGATGCACACTTATACGACCAAAAGAAAGACCCAGATTTAGCCATTAAACCTACCATTATTTACGATGATTTAGGGGTAGCAAATGGTAAAGCTGGATTGTCTTTGAGTTTTAGATTTTAAAAATTAAAAAAATGAAAATAGCATTAGTAGGTTACGGAAAAATGGGCAAAATCATTGATGAAATTGCCACAAAAAGAGGACATGAAGTTGTAGCAAGATTAAACGAAACGCCTACCAAAGAAAATCTGAACAATCCAGATGTGGTGATAGAATTTTCTCAGCCAGAAGTAGCTTTTAGCAATATAAAAACCTGTTTAGAAAATAAAATTCCAGTAGTTTGTGGAACTACGGGTTGGCTAGAACAAAAACCATCCATCGAAAAAATAGCCTTAGAAAACGAGACTGGATTCTTATATGGTTCTAATTTTAGTTTAGGCGTGAATCTTTTCTTTGCTTTAAATGAAAATTTAGCAAAATTGATGCAGAAATTCAGTGATGATTATACTTGTCAGCTCGAAGAAATTCACCACGTTCATAAAAAAGATGCACCAAGTGGAACTGCAATTTCTATTGCAGAAGGAATCTTCAAACATTCTGACTATAATTCTTGGAAATTAGATGAAACTGAAGGAAAATCTCTAGGAATTGAGGCAATTAGAGAAGGAGAAGTTCCAGGAACACACAGCGTTTATTATCGTTCAGAAGTAGACGAAATCGAAATAAAACATACCGCTTTTAATAGAAACGGATTTGCATTAGGTGCAGTAATTGCTGCAGAATGGTTGCCAGGAAAAGTGGGGAATTTTGGAATGAAAGAAGTTTTAGGACTTTAATCTAAGTTTAATATTCAGAGTTAAAACCTTGAGTTCAAAATCTTAATGTAACAAATCACGAATTGCATTACTAATTACACATCACATATTAATCATAGAAAATGGATTACATCTTACAATATTCTATTTTTATACTGATTTTATCAGTTTTACTAGGACTTTCGTCTTTTAAATTATATCAAAAAATGGGTTACAAAGGCTGGGAAGCTTTTGTTCCTTTTTATAATTACTACATCATTCAGAAAGAAGTAGGAGAACCAAAATGGTGGGTTATCTTGGCTTATTTGCCAATTGTAGGACCTATTATGATGACTGTTTTCCATTTGTTTTTGATGAAAAAATTTGGAAGAACTTCAGCGTTAGAACAAATTCTTACTGCGTTGCTTCCTTTTGTTTATTTGGCGTATTCGTCTTATTTTCAGTTGAATAAAGTAGACAGATTTGCAGTAGATGACCCGAAAGCTAAAAAAGAATCTTTCTTAGGTTCTATCACTTTTGCAGTGGTTTTTGCTACGATTATTCACGCTTTTGTTACCCAACCATTTGCTATTCCTACAGGTTCTATGGAAAGAACTTTATTGGTAGGAGATTTCTTATTCGTAAATAAATGGAGCTATGGTTACAGAATGCCAATGAGACCAGTTGCTTTGCCATTCTTGCAGGGAACCATTATGGATACTCAGAAAGATGGAAATCCTAAGAATGATCCAAAATCTTATGTAGATGCTATTAAATTGCCTTATTTTAGAATTGGTGAATTCAAAAAACCTAAGAAAAATGATATTGTAGTTTTCAATTATCCGGGAGATTCTGTTCATACAGCGATTGATAGAAAAGATCCTTATGTAAAACGTTGTGTAGCGGTAGCTGGTGATGTGGTAGAAATGAGAGCTGGGAATTTATACATCAATGGCAAACCAGAAGTTCAAATGGCAGATGCTGAAGTTCAGCGTTCATATACTATTTATACACGTTCAGAAATAGACATCGATTATTTATGGAAAAATCTTGCCTATTTACCGATTACAGATGAAGGTGAAACCAAAGACGGATTGCATTATTATCAGTTTCAAGGGTTGACTAAAGATCTTTTGGCTCAGATTAAAGCTATTCCTGAATTTGTAAAAGCTGAAGAAGTTTTAGGCGAAAAAGGAAAAGGAGCAGTTTCTTACTATCCTGTTTTAGACGAAAACGGTCAATATGTAAACGATGGAACAGGTCACGCTTTGATGTCTAAAAAAGTAGACATTTCTCAATCGATTTTCCCAATTAATAAACCTTGGAACCAAGATTGGTACGGACCTCTCACTATTCCTAAAAAAGGAGATGTGATTACCATTACTCAAGAAAATTTACCAGAATATAAAAAACTGATCACAGAATTTGAAGGAAATATTTTAGAATTCAAAGGAGGGAAGTTTTATATCAATGGTGCTCAAACCGATAAATATACCGTAAAACAAGACTACTATTTTATGATGGGAGATAATAGAGATGCTTCTCTAGATGCTCGTTTTTTCGGTTTTGTTCCAGAGACGCATATTGTAGGAAGCCCAATGTTTACTTGGCTTAGTTTACAAGGAACTTTTGATGAAGGTCCTAAAAAAGTAAGATGGGAAAGAATGTTTAAAGCAACTAACACTGGCGAAAAAGAAAAAACGTCTTATTGGTGGGTTGCAGCCGCAATTTTAATCTTATTCTTCGGTTGGGAATTTTTTGTAAAACTTTTCAAAGGGAAAAATAAAGAAGAAGAGTAGAATTTTATAGAAATTTGAAATATTGATATACCCTTTTTGCGTTCAAAACGCAGAAAGGGTTTTTTGATATAATCACATTTATTTTTTTAACTTTGGACACTCAATTTTAGAATGAAAATGAAAACGGTATTACCTATATTTTATTTGCCACCAGTTTCTTGGTTTGCAGAATTTTTAAAAGACGAAAACGAAATTCTTCTGGAGCAACATGAGAATTTTCCGAAACAAACCTACAGAAGCAGATGCAATATTTACGGTGCAAATGGTAAATTGGCGCTCATTTTGCCAATTCATCATAACGGAAAACGTGCGATGAAAGATTTAGAGCTTTCTTATGCTGAAGATTGGCAAAAACTCCACTGGAAATCTATTAAAATTTCTTACCAAAGTTCGCCTTATTTCGAGTATTATGAAGATAAGTTGAAGCAGATTTTCTCGGTACAGCCTACTTCTCTTATTGAATTTAATCTCAATGCTTTGAAAATCATTCTTCAAATTTTAAAAGTTGAAAAAGACTTTTCACTCACCACGGAATTCGAAAAAACACCAGATGCAGTAGATTTAAGAGAGCGTTTTTCAGCCAAAAAAGAGTCAGAATATCATTTGCCAGAATATTACCAAACATTTAGTGATAAATTAGGATTTATCAAAGATTTATCAATATTAGACGTGGTTTGTAACATTGGCCCAGAATCTGCTACGTATATTAAAAAAGTAACTCAATCCATACAAAATATATCATAATGAAAAGAATAATCATTGCAGCTGCATTTTTAGCAGGATTTAATTTTGGGTTTTCGCAAGAAGCCAAAACTGAAGATAAAGATTTGATGACTTGGTATCACAAAGATTTTTCTACAGCTAATGTTTACGGTGTCAATACTCAAAACGCATATAAATTTTTAGAATCAAAAGGTCTAAAACCAAAAACAGTAGTGGTAGGTGTAATAGACAGTGGAATAGAAGTAGACCATCCTGGTTTAATAAAAAATATGTGGAAAAACGTAAACGAAGTTCCTAACAATGGTAAAGATGATGATGGAAATGGCTATGTAGATGATGTTTACGGCTGGAACTTTATCGGGGGTAAAAATGGAGATGTAGAAATTGACAATTTAGAAGTAACAAGAGTTGTAAAACAATACAAACCTATTTTTGAAGGGGCGAGTTCAGAAGTGAACAAAGCCAATCAAGCAAAAATGCCTACAGAATTTGAGATGTATCTTCGTGCAAAAGATATGTACAATAAAAAAAGTGTAGAAGCTAAACAGCAGTTTCAGTTTTATTCAGAATTTGCAAAAGTGATTCCTAATGTAGCAGCTACTTTAAAAGGAAAAACGCTGACTAAAGAAAATTTAGATGCTATCAAACCAACTACACAAGAAGAAGCTAGAAATCTTTCGATTTTAAGTCAAGTAGTAAATGATCCTACTATGGTTGGGAAATCTCAAGCAGAAGTAGAAGCGTTTTTAAATAAAGAAATTAAAGGAGCTTTAGAATATTTCGAACCTCAAGCTACAAAGCAGTATAACTTAGATTTTGATCCTAGAGCAATTGTAGGAGATAATTATCAAGACAAAAAAGAGAAATTCTACGGAAATAACCATTACGAAGGTCCAGATGCACAACACGGAACTCACGTTGCGGGAATTATCGCAGGTTATCCTCAAGGAAATGAAGTGCAATACGGAGTTGCCTATAAAGTAGCAAAAATTATGACGGTAAGAGCGGTTCCAAACGGTGATGAGCGTGATAAAGACGTGGCAAACTCTATTCGTTATGCGGTAGATAATGGTGCTAAAGTCATTAATATGAGTTTTGGAAAGCCTGTTTCTCCTGAAAAAGAATTGGTGTGGGAAGCGTTTCAATATGCTAAAGACAAAGGCGTTCTATTGGTAAAAGCTGCCGGAAACGAAAACGAAGATATTCAAGAAAATCCTTATTTCCCAACAAACTTTAAATCTACTAAAGACGAAAAACCTTTTATTAACAACATGATTGTAGTAGGTGCAAGTACCAATAATAATGAGTTTTTAAGAGCAGGATTCTCTAATTTTAATCAAAAAATGGTGAATGTTTTTGCGCCTGGTGATAAAATTTATTCTACCGTTCCAGATGGTAAATATGAATATTTACAAGGAACTTCTATGGCTTCGCCTGTTGTAGCGGGAGCTTCTGCAGTTTTATTGGCTTATATGCCTAATTTGAAACCAGAACAAGTAATAGAATCTCTAGTAAAATCGGTGAATAAGTCTGAGGTAAATGCAATGTTGCCTACCAATACCAATAATAGATTTGATTTAATTTCAGAATCTGGAGGGGTGATAGATTTATACAAAGCGGCACAATACGCTTATACACATTTCTACAAAGCGGCTCCTACAAAACCAGTGAAAAAGGCGGTGCTTAAAAAGAAAAAAGTAGTTAGAAAAAAATAATTAATCATACTAATCAATTGAAAGGCTGTTTTTTACAGCCTTTTTTATTTGTTGAATTTTAAGAAAAGTTTATAAGATTATCATATTGGCACAATTTTTACAATTAACTTCATAACTTTACATTCATAAATAACAACCAAATTTAAGTAAAAGATGAAAAAAGTACTATTGACTCTAGCTTTCGGCTCATTATTTGCCGTTTCTTGCTCTTCTGTGAAAAAAGCAGAAAGTGCTCAAACTTCTAGAGCAGAATTTTTAAAAATGAAAGGTGATTGGGAAATTACCAGTGTAAATTATGATAAAGGATATCAAATAAAGCCTTTTGATGAAGGAGCAGATGCTCAGTGTTTTGTAGGAAGTCATTGGAGACTTATCCCAAATAATTATTCTGGAGCGTATACCATAAAAGGTGGTGGAAACTGTCCTACAGTAACTCAACCTATTAAATTTGAAGTAACCAGAGATAATGAATTTAAATTCAAGAAATTAGTAGCAGATACTAAAGCTAAAAACGTAACTGCTGGTTATATTTTACAAATCGAAAAACAAGACACAGACAACTTTACCTTAGTTCAAAGCGTTCCTTTTGAAGGAAATGTAATTAAAGTATATTACAATTTTGTAAGAACAGGAATGGAACAAAAATAACTTTTTAAAATTTAAAAAAATTATGAAACTAATCAATAAATCAAGCGTAGCAGCATTATTTTTATCATCAGCAATGGTGTTAACCAGCTGTGAAGCCATTCAGAATGCTAATAATACTCAAAAAGGTGCCGTAATTGGTACTGCTGCAGGTGCTGTTTTAGGCGCTGTAATCGGGAATAATGTAGGAAAAGGCGGTAACGCTCCTCAAGGTGCAGTTTTAGGCGGTGTAGTTGGTGGAGTAGTTGGTGGAGTTATCGGTAATAAAATGGATAAACAAGCCAAAGAAATTAAAGAAGCTTTGCCAGGAGCAGAAGTGGTGAGAGTAAATGAAGGAATTAAAGTAACTTTATCAGAAAATACGGTAAACTTTGATTTTGACTCATCTAATCTTACTTCAGTTGCTAAAACCAACCTCAATAAACTAGCAGAAGTTCTTAAAAACAATCCTGATACCAATATCAATATTTACGGACATACCGATTCTAGAGGAACAGATGAATACAACCAGAGTTTATCTGAAAGAAGAGCAAATGCAGTAGTGAATTATTTAGTTTCTCTTGGTGTTGCAAAATCTAGATTATTTGCAATGGGAGTTGGTGAAAAAGAGCCAATAGCAGACAACAGTACAGATGCTGGTAGAGCTAAAAACCGTAGAGTAGAATTTGCCATTACTGCAAATGAAGAAATGATTAAAGATGCTCAACAAGAAGCCAAATAACATACATAAATCATAATCCACTTAAATCGCCTTGTTTACAAGGCGATTTTTTATTTTTTTATTCTTAAATTTGTATAGTATAATAACTTTTGATGAGAAAATTTTTAAAACTTTTACGTGTAGAACAATGGGTAAAAAACCTTTTTGTTTTTACACCACTTTTCTTTTCTGGGAATGTTACACATGTGGATTTAACGCTAAAAAGTATTTTCGCTTTTTTAGTTTTTTCATTTACAGCTAGTTCTATTTATATATTAAACGATTATACAGACATAGAATCAGACAAAAAACATCCTGAGAAATGTAATAGACCTTTAGCAAGTGGTGCCATTTCTAAAACCGCTGCTAAAATTATTTTTGTACTTCTTATTTTATCTGTTGTTTTATTGGTTTTCTTTGGTGGAGATTATTTCCATAAAAATTTTACCAAATTTTCTATCATCATTGCCTCTTATTTCTTTATGAATATTGCTTATACTTTTAAGCTAAAACATGTCGCCATTATAGATGTTTGTATTATTGCATTAGGATTTGTGCTCAGAGTTTTAGCGGGAGGTTACGCTACAGGAATTGTCGTTTCGCAATGGGCTATTTTGTTAACCTTTGTTTTGGCATTGGTTTTAGCGATTGGCAAAAGAAGAGGAGAATTAATAAACGCCGAAATTTCTGGGAAAACCAGAAAAGCACTGGATGGCTATAACGTACAATTTGCAGATATTGCCCTTTCTATTTCGGTAACATTGGCAATTGTTTGTTACTTAATGTTTACCTTAACTCCTGAAGTTCAAGAAAAATTCGGGGTAAGGGTTTTTTATACCGTTTTGTTTGTAGTTTTTGCTTTTTTAAGGTATTTACAGCAAACTTTGGTGTATAATAAAACCGAATCTCCTACTAAAATTGTCTACAAAGACAGATATATACAAATAACCATTCTCATTTGGTTAATAGTATTTTTGTTATTAATATATTTAAAAAAATGAAACCAGATTTCGTAAAAAATGTTTCTACTTGGGGCAATCATCCCATAGTAAACAAACTGTTCAAAGCCGAAGAAGACTACAGTAAAATCAGAGAATTTGTAAAACAAAATAACGAAGTTATTGCGTATGGAAATGGTAGATGCTATGGTGATGCAGCCTTGGCTGAAGCTATGTTTTCTACCAAAAAATTAAATAAATTCATCAGTTTTGATCGTTTAAATGGCATTTTAGAATGCGAATCTGGAGTTTTGCTTTCCGAAATTTTAGAAATTACAGTACCTCAAGGTTACTTTTTGGCCATTACACCTGGAACTAAATTTATTACATTGGGAGGAGCGATTGCATCGAACATTCATGGGAAAAATCACCATGCAGAAGGAGCGTTTTCGGAATGTGTGATTGAGTTTAAAATGATGGTAGAAGATGGCGAAATCATCACGTGTTCTAGAGAAAAAAATGCAGAGAAATTTTGGGCTACTTTCGGAGCAATGGGACTTACCGGAATTATTCTTTCTGCAAAAATTAAACTCAAAAATATAGAATCGGCATACATTCGTCAAGAGTCTATAAAAGCTGAAAATCTAGACGAAATTTTTCAACTTTTCGAAGAATCAGAAGACTGGACTTATACCGTAGCTTGGATAGATTGCTTGCAAAAAGGTAAAAACATCGGCAGAAGTATTCTAATGAGAGGTGAGTTTGCGCTTAGAGCAGAGTTGCCCCAAAAATGGCAAGAAAATCCATTGAGATTAAAGAAAAAATTAAGTCCTACCATTCCGTTTTATTTTCCAAGTTTTGTGTTGAATAGTTTTTCCGTAAGAGCTTTTAACTTCTTGTACTTCAATAAACAAAGACAAAAAGTAGTTAAAAATTTCATAGACTACGAAACTTTTTTCTATCCTCTTGATGCGATTAATGACTGGAATAAAATCTATGGAAAAGGTGGTTTTATTCAATACCAAATGGTGATTCCAAAAGAAAAAGGAAAAGAAGGCATGAAAAAAATCCTAGAAACCATTGGTAGAAGTGGTCAAGGTTCTTTTTTAGCAGTTCTTAAACTTTTTGGCAAAGGAAATCCAGAAGCGTATAATTCTTTCCCTTTTGAAGGTTATACCCTCGCTTTAGATTTTAAAATCAATAGAGAATTAAGACAATTGGTAGATAATTTAGATAAAATTGTAGAAGAATTCGGCGGTAGAATTTATTTGACCAAAGACAGCATGAGTAAACCTTCACTCACCAATTATCTGAAAAATGTAGACAGTTCTAAATTTGTTTCACTGCAAAGCAAAAGAATAAAAAGAGGTTCTTAATAAAAAACTAAATCATTCATAACTAATTCATTACATATGATTATTCTTGGTTCCACATCAGAAGTTGCACAAGCATTTGTAGAAAAAGCATTAATTGCTGGTGAAAAATTTCCTAAAATTTATCTGGTTACTTCTAGCCGAGAAACCACAGAACGTTTTGCGCAACATATCGATGTAAAATTTCTACAGCCATCAGAAATCATAGAATTGGATTTGACTCAAGAAATCAATTATTCTGTTTTTGAAAATGTAGACTCAGATTTGCTTTTCTGTGCCACTGGTTATTTAGGTTTGGGAACCGAAGATGGTTTGTATGATGATAAAAACACTGAGAAAATCATCGACATTAATTACGCAAAATTGGTTCCTGTAATCAATTATTTTGCTAAAAAAATGGAAAGCAAAAGAAGCGGAAACATCATCGCGCTTTCCTCTGTAGCTGGAGATAGAGGAAGACAAAGCAATTTCATCTACGGAAGTGCAAAAGCTGCTTTTACCGCCTATTTAAGTGGATTGAGAAATTATCTTTTTTCTAAAAAAGTTCATGTGATGACGGTAAAACCAGGTTTTATGGAAACCAAAATGACCGAAGGTTTACCACTGAATCCAAAACTTACCGCAACACCAAAACAAGCGGCAGAATGCATTTATAAAGCTTATAAAAAACAAAAAAATATCGTTTATGTTTTGCCAATTTGGAGACTAATCATGCTCATCATCATTCATATTCCTGAATTTATTTTTAAGAAATTGAAACTGTAATTTTCTATTCATATCTTGTCGTTTTACCAATGAAAAAACTATATCTATTTGATTTTGATGGAACACTTACCTACAAAGACACCATGTTTTTGTACTTGCATTTTTATAATGAAAAAAAATATTTCTGGAATTTTCTGAAATACATTCCGCTTTTTGTTTTGGTGAAATTACATTTGGCGAATGCAGAAAAAGTGAAAAAAAGTTTCATCAGTTCTATTCTAAAAGGGGAAAGAGAGGAAAAAATCAATAGAGTTTCTCAAGAGTTTCTCAATAAATTTTATCCGAAAATCATCAGAGAAAACGCTTTAGAATTTATCGAAAATATTGATAAAGAAAACACAGAAAGTTACTTAATAACCGCTTCTCTTGATATTTGGGTAAAACCTTTTGCCGAAAAAATGGGAATGAAATTTTTGGCTACAGAAGCCCGTTTCGAAAACGGAATTTTCACAGGGCATTTCAAAACCAGAAATAACAACGGTAAAGAAAAATTAAACCGAATTAAAAAAGAAATAGAAGGCAAAAAGTACGATAAAATCATCGCTTTTGGGGATACTTCTGGAGATTTACCTATGCTTTCTCTCGCTCACGAATCTCATTACAGATTTTTTCATTAATTTCGTCGCGTAAAATTCTAAAATGGAGAAATTAAGATTTTCTGTCTTAATGCTCACAAATATTTCCTAAAAATGACACAGATATATTTAGATAATGCTGCTACCACACCACTTTTAGACGAAGTGATAGATGCGATGGTAGTGGTTATGAAAAACAATTTCGGGAATCCTTCTTCTACACATACCCTTGGTCAAGAAGCCAAAACAATTCTAGAAGAAACCCGTAGAAAAATTGCCAATGCACTACATGTTTCCCCAGCAGAAATTATCTACACCTCTTGCGGAACGGAAGCCAATAATTTAATTCTGAAATCTGCGGTAGAAGATTTAAAAATCGAAAGAATCATTACCACAGAATTAGAGCATAAATGTGTAGCAGAATCGGTGGAAAATCTCAAAAATTCTAAAAACGTAGAAGTAATTTACCTCAATGTCAATGAAAAAGGAGATGTAGATTTAGAGCAATTACAGCAGCTTTTGAAGTCTTCAGATAAAAAGACTTTGGTAAGTTTAATGCACGCCAATAATGAAATTGGCAATCTTTTAGATCTCGATAAAGTTGCAAATATTTGCAAAGAAAACGGAGCGTATTTCCATTCTGATACGGTACAAACGATGGCACATTTACCTTTGGATTTTTCTAAAACGTTGGTAGATTTTGCCAGTTGTAGTGCTCATAAATTCCATGGACCAAAAGGTGCAGGTTTTGCCTTCATCAGAAAATCTACGCACTTAAAAGCTCAAATTCATGGAGGAACTCAAGAGAGAAATTTAAGAGCTGGAACAGAAAACGTGGTAGGAATTGCAGGATTAGGAAAAGCATTTGAAATTGCGACTGACAATTTAGAGAAATTCTCTTCTCATATTCAAGAAATCAAGGATTACGCCATCCAAAGGCTTTCAGAAAAAATTCCGGGAATTCTTTTTAATGGAAGAAGTGCAGAAAGTGATAAAAGTCTTTACACAGTATTAAGTGTGTCTCTTCCTTCACAAAATCCTTTGATTGGTCTGCAGCTAGATATGAAAGGAATTGCAGTTTCACAAGGAAGTGCATGTAGTTCTGGAGCAGCAAAACCATCATCTGTACTTTCTAAAATTTTAAGTGAAGAAACTCAGCAAAACACCACTCCGCTTAGAATATCTTTTTCTCATAAAACAACAAAAGAAGAAATAGATGCGCTAGTTAATGCATTGGCGGAAATCTTGCGATTATAGAAAAAGATAATGGTTCGCATAGACAATACTTTTAAAAATTTGGCAAGAATATTGTAAATTTGTAACCTGAAATCAATAAATAATTAGAAACAAATATTAAAGAATTATGGCAGTAGAATTAACAGACAGCAACTTTCAAGAATTGGTATTAAATTCAGATAAACCAGTATTAGTAGATTTTTGGGCAGCTTGGTGTGGACCATGTAGAATGCTTGGGCCAATCATTGAAGAACTTCATGGTGATTTCCAAGGAAAAGCAATCGTAGGAAAAGTAGATGTAGATAATAATCAACAAATATCTATGGATTATGGGATTAGAAATATCCCAACTGTTTTGATTTTTAAGAATGGTGAAGTAGTAGATAAATTCGTAGGAGTAGCTCCTAAAGCGGCTATTGCAGAGAAATTAAATGCATACTTGTAAAAATAATATAATTGAAAATGAATGCTTTCCGTTTGGGAGAGCATTTTTTTTGTAAAAATATTTGCAGTATTCAATAAAAGTTGTAATTTTGCCATCACGAAAAAAGAGCAATGTTCTTTAATTAAAAGATCCGGTAGTTCAGTTGGTTAGAATGCCGCCCTGTCACGGCGGAGGTCGCGGGTTCGAGTCCCGTCCGGATCGCAAAAAGTTTATCAATTACTTTTCAAAAAATTGATCCGGTAGTTCAGTTGGTTAGAATGCCGCCCTGTCACGGCGGAGGTCGCGGGTTCGAGTCCCGTCCGGATCGCATTTAAAAATGCAATTTGCAACAAAACCCTTTAAATCTTTAGATCTAAAGGGTTTTTTGTTTATCTTGACTTTCAAAGTTTATTAATAATTCTCAATATGTGGGTGTCTTTTTCGGTGTCACCTATTTTTAAGAACCTTTTCAAAAGACCCCGATTTCTATTCTTTTTAGTGAAAAATTTACAAAAATTTTCACTTTAAAAGAATGAGGTTTTCTGTTGAAAATGTAGGTGTCTTTCTAATATGGAGACCCCTAATTTATCAAAATAACAGACCCCTAATCTTGTTTTGTCCCAGTATTGATGGGAGTACATATTTTGAACATCTTGTAGGTACAATAGAGCTAGTTTAATTTTAACCTATAAGTCACCACTATGAACACTAAGTTATCTATTCTCTTTTATATTAAAAGAGCAAAGTCTAATTCAGACGGAAAATCACCAATTTATTTACGTATTACTGTTGATGGTAAAAGAACAGAATTTAGCATCAAAAGATTTGTCGAGCCAGAGAAATGGAGTACCGTTCAAAACAAAATGAAAGGTAATTCCGAAGAAGCAAGAACAATCAATACTTATCTGGATATATTAAAGTCTCGAATTTACGAGATACAAAAGGATTTAATACACTCTGGAAAGCTTGTCAATGGAGAAGTAATAAAAAATATTCTTTTGGGGGTAAATGAAAGAAAAAGAACACTCATTCCAATCTTTGAAGAGCACAATGATAGAATGAAAGCCCTTATTGGAAAAGAGTTTGCAAAAGTTACTTACACAAGATACAAAACTTGCCTAAGTCACACCAAAGAATTCTTACACTGGAAGTATAATGTTTCAGATATTGAAATTGAGGAAATAGATCATGCTTTTATAGCAGATTTTGAATTTTACTTAAGAACTGAAAAAGCCTGTGCTAATAATTCTGCTGTGAAATACATTAAAAATTTTGGTAAAATAATTAGGATATGTTTAGCGAATAAGTGGCTTAAGTATGATCCATTCATAAGTTACAATTCAAAATTTATAGTTGTAGATAGAAGCTTCTTAGATGAAGATGAAATTCAAAAACTATCAGAAAAGAACTTAGAAATAGAAAGAATTTCACAAGTAAGAGATATATTTTTATTCAGTTGTTATACAGGTTTAGCATACATAGATACTAAAAATCTTAAACATTCTAATATTGGGGTAGGTATTGATGGTAACAAATGGATTTTTACAAGTAGACAAAAAACAAAATCACTCTCTAATATACCCTTGTTGCCAAAGGCGGAGGAAATAATTGAAAAGTACAAAAACCACCCATATTGTAAAATAACTGGTAGTTTATTACCAGTGTTGAGCAATCAAAAAATGAATGCTTATCTGAAAGAAATTGCAGACCTTTGTGGAATTAATAAAGAGCTCACATTCCACATTGCTCGTCATACATTCGCAACCACTGTAACATTATCAAATGGAGTTCCCATAGAAAGCGTGAGTAAGATGTTAGGGCATAAGAGCATAAAAACCACCCAACACTACGCCAAAATCCTAGATTCCAAAGTCAGCAACGACATGAATATCTTAAAAGAAAAATTAGCCCAAAAAGAACTAAAAATGAAGATTTCTTAATCTTCATTTTCTTTTTTGGTAAAAACCCAAACAGCTCCAAACCAGTCTTATATAGTAACTTTCATATATTTATAGTAACTTTCATATATTTTGTAACAATATTGTTATATTTTTAAAATATCATCATGTATTAATAATTATTTTCATTTATATAAGCGATTGATTATGAATAATTAATAAAATTCATTTATTGTTGTTGAAAATATTTTTTAATATTTTTTGTTGCATTATCGTTAAAATTATATTTTTAGCACCCTTAAAAACAAAAATTAACTGTGGAAACTAAATCTATTGATCTCTTAAGAGAGCTTAATGGGCAGATTGAGTTTTTAGAGTCCGAATTTGATAACATTCTCCAAAAATCCGAAGAGACAATCAAAGTCATTCTCAAAACTCTAGAGCAGCTGAAAAAAATGCTCATTAAACATAAATTTAAATCTAAGCATGAAGAAATTTTATTTTTTAAATCCATAAAACCGCAATTCACTTCCAAGCTATATTATCACATGGCAGTTTATAGAATTGCTTCCCAAGCTCCATTAGGAGGTGCATCAATCCTCAAAAAATATTATGAAGCTGAACAGGCTAACATTAAAGATTTCTTTGATAAGAATTTAGATTTTTATCAATACTACCGTACGAATAGCACTTTCCTAGATGAAAAATATTTTTTGAGAGGAAATGTAGATTTTAAAATCAACCTCAACAATTATAATTTTGAGTTAGACTCAAAATTCTCCACTACCCATGATTACAAAGTTTCTTTAATCAAGGCAAACGACCTTTTGTCTATTTACATTGATAAAAAGATAATAGAACTTGAAAAAGCACTAAACGGCACTCATTCAACCCAAACCTCCAAACTCCAATGGACGGCTCCAAAAGTCGCCCTTATTGAACTCATCTACGCCCTCCAAACAGAAGGCGTTTTCAACAACGGAACTGCAAATGTAAAAGACATTGCAGACCAATTCCAAGAAACCTTCAATGTAGATTTAGGACAATACAGGCGTATGTTCCTAGACATCAGAACCCGAAAAGACGACAGAGCCAAATTTATCAATGCCCTCAAAGACAAACTTCTGTTAAGAATGGAGGAAACAGACGAAAATTTTTAAAAAAATCATTCACAACGCACTCTCCGTTGTGAATAAATCTTACCAAAACAGAACAATTTCGCCGTAAACAATTCCGGGGATGAATAATCATTGCCGGTATTATAAACCTTAACCTAAACTTTTTAATTATGGCACTAGAAATTGTTACCAAAGAAGACCTTCATGAGTTCAAAAATGATCTATTACAAGAACTCAAAAACTTACTGCTCCCAAAGTCAAACAACCAAAAACAATGGCTCAGAAGCGCAGATGTAAAAGTACTCCTCAAAATTTCCTCGGGAACACTCCAAAACATGAGGATTAACGGCACTCTCCGTTATTCTAAAGTGGGAGGTACACTATACTACAACTATGAGGACATTGAAAAGCTCTTACAATCTAATAATTAATCAATCACCAATCATCATGTCACGCTGAGCATAAACAGAAGGTTTACGAACGAAGTTCACGAATCGACCATCAGCCAAAATCCAACATCCAGCATTTAAAAATATGAACTACATCCGCCACCTTACAGGATTTTACGAAAAAATCCACGAAGACTCACGCCTTAACCCTACACACATCAGCTTATACCTTGCTTTATTTCAGTTCTGGAACCTCAACCACTTCCAGAACCCAATAAGCATTTCAAGAAATGAAATGATGAAGCTCAGTAAAATTGCAGCGTTAGGAACTTATCACAAGTGTATCAAAGACCTTCAAGATTTTGGATATATCGAATATTTACCCTCATTCAATCCATACAAAGGAAGCTTGGTCAATCTTCATAATTTCGAAAATATAGATGTTCACCATTTGAACAAGAACCGTATCAAAAATCAAACAAGCTCTGAACAAGCATTGAACCAGCACCATATCAAAATCGGAACAGGTATTGAACAAGCATTGATACCTTCTATAAACTATATAAACAATATAAACAATAAACATAGTATTACCACACCCGAGACCAGTTCAAATTTTAAACAAGCTTTTTTACCAGCAATTCCTTTCCAAGAAATTGTACCAAAATCACTATCTCAAAAAATTAAAGAAAAAGAAAAGTTGCGCGAAAAGAAAAGCGAACAGCTTTCGCCGACTCATATCGAAAAAAATAATCATTATGGAGGCAAAAAGAAAGTTTCGCCGACTCTTATCGAAAAAAATATTCAAGTTGGTGGCAAAAAGAATTTTCCTGTCATTCTGAACGAAGCAAAGCGCAGTGAAGAATCTCACTACATCAAACCAGCTCCAAAAATCCCACCCACCTTTGCTGAGGTAAAACTTTTTTTCGAAGAAAAAGACACACCGCTTTCCGAAGCTGAAAGATTTTTTGACCACTACGAATCCAACGGCTGGCTCGTGGGCGGGAAATCCAAAATGAAAAATTGGGAAGCAGCTGCACGCAATTGGCTCAAAAATTCCAAAAAATTCAACGATAATTTAAAACCACGTAGCCTGAGCGGAACCGAAGGCAAGCGAAATCACCTCATTGCCACCACCAACAAAAGCTACAAAGAACCCCTCTAACCTCAACCTTTGCCTTTGTCTCAACCTTAACCTCAACCTTAACCTCAACCTTAACCTTAACCTCAACCTCAACCTCACTCTATGAACTTTCCTACACCACCCATAGAAACCCGTTATGATTATTACAAAATCATTCCAGAATTCAAAAAATTCGCTTCCCAGTTTATCGGTAAAAACTACCTCATTCCAGACGAAGAAAAACCCATAGTCTTCGCCACCATTGCATGGATGCTCCAAGATGATTTAGTGGCCAAAGAAATGGACTTCGACCTCCAAAAAGGAATTCTCCTTTCTGGACCTATTGGTTGCGGAAAAACCACCTTATTCAAGCTCATGCAAAAATTCATAGGAAGCAAAAACAAATTCGGCATGGTCTCCACACGTCAAATCGTTTCAGAATTCATGCAGTCGGGCTACCAAATCCTAGAGAACTACTCCAAAGGAAACTTCACCCACGATGCTCGAAAAGCCAAAGTCTATTGCTTTGACGATTTAGTCATTGAAACCTCATCGAAGTATTACGGAAACGACTGCAACGTCATGGCAGAAATCCTCCTCACACGCTATGACTTATTCAAAGAAAAAGGACTCATCACACATCTCACCACCAATCTTTCTGCAGCAGAAATAGAATCCATCTACGGAAACAGGCTCCGCTCCAGAATGAGAGAAATGTTCAATCTTTTCGGTTACGACCAAAACTCCACCGACAAAAGAAAGTGACAATTTTCTTGCGTATTAAAAAAATGTTCAATAAATTTGAATGTTCATTGTCACTGAACGCTTTATTTTATTGAACAATATGTATAGAGAAACCGACATAATCTATGAGGCAATTGCAAATCTGGAGGAGTATACCGGGTTGAAAATTAATGTAGAAACTGGTCGTCGTGAATACGACGCTGTGATTAAGATTGATGGCCAGACTTTCTATGTAGAAGCAAAAACCAATGCACGAAAATCCAATATCGGAATGATTCTTTCTCAATTGGAAGTGCAGGACAAAAACAAACAATGGTTACTCATTGCAGATTACTTGGCTAAAGATGTGGCTGAAGTCCTTCAGAAAGAAAATCACAATTATTTGGATACCGCTGGCAATGCTTCCATTAAAACCAATAATCTTTTCATTTTTATTGAGGGCAAAAAGAAAGAAGCGGCAGAAAAGAAAAATCAAAGCCGTGCTTTTCAGGAAGCGGGTTTAAAACTGTTACTATTTCTCATTTCAGATCCTGAAAACCTGCAGATGTCTTACCGTGAGTTGGCGGAAAAAACAAATATTTCTTTGGGCTCTGTAAGTAATATTTTCAGAGAATTACAGGATTCTGATTTCATTCTGAAAACACATAAGAAAAGGGTTTTCAAGAATATGGATGTCCTTTTGGAACGTTGGGTAATTGCTTACAACGAAATCCTGAAACCGCGTATTCTTCGTAAAAAATACCGATTGGCAAACGAAGAGGATAGTTTTCTTAATACCGACAATCATAAATTTTTTTTTGTTTGGGGCGGGGAAACTGCTGCAGGTTTCATTACCAATTATCTGAAATCTACCAAATACACTTTGTTTTATGATGGCGATTTATCAGCACTTACAAAAAATCTGAAACTCATTCCCGATCCACAGGGAAATGTCGAAGTCTATAATACGTTTTGGACAGATGATCTTACACTAAAATACGAAAACACAGCACCACCTTTAGTGGTATATGCAGATTTAATGGGAACCAACAGCAGCAGAAATATAGAAGCCGCCAAAATGATACTTGAAAATGGACTTTAAAATTACAAGTGAAAATATTGAACATCCTCTACTAAAGCCTGTGTTGGAAGAGTTAATCCCTGTTTTTAAACAAAGAGGGATTACGTTTTATCTCATTGGTGCTATAGCAAGAGATATTATTCTGGAACTCAACCAAGAAAAATCAAGGCGCATTACTATGGATTTGGATATTGCCATTGCCGTAGATCATTGGGAAGATTTTGAAAATTTATCGCAAGATATCACTGCCTTGCACAACTTTACGAAAGATCCTAAACAGCAGCAGAGATTTCTCTATAAAGAAAAATTTCAGGTGGATATTGTGCCTTACGGCGGAATAAAAGATCAGAATGATAAAATTTATTGGCCGCCTGATGAATCTTTTTATATGTCCGTAATCGGTTTTGAAGAAGCAGAACAAAATCTACTAACCATAAATCTGGATGAAGAACTCACTTTCGATATTGTATCGCTCGAAGGTGTTTTCCTGCTGAAATTATTTGCGTGGAAAGACCGCGCCGACAAATATTCCAAGGATGCAGAAGATATTGGTTTTCTGCTCAATAACTATTTCAATATCAATCGTGATTTGTCTTTTGAAGAACCTTTCAACAAAGTTTACGATGATGATCATTTCACAGAACTCAAAGCCGGCGCAACGATTTTGGGAATGAAACTGAATAAAATGCTAAATGCCGGTTCCGGCGTAAAATCTAAAGTAAAAGCGCTTTTAGAAGAAGAACTCAAAAAGGAAGAACAAAGCCAACTCTTCAACCAAATTATACAAACCAACCGAAATTTAAAATTTGATGAGGTGGCAGAAGCCATTGCATTACTAAATAACGAAATAAAATAACCATGGATAATAATATTGAAAATACTGAAGAAATTATTCTAGAAGACAATCAGATTCTTTGTGTTCTCACAGATCAACCTAAGAAATCAACATCTAAGGAAGAAAATCTACAATCTACCATCAGAATGCTGAACGAAGAGTACGGCTTTGATCTTTCAGATATGAAGCGCGATTTCACCATTTCATTCATAGATCCGGAATCTGGTAAAAGCAAAAAACAGAAAGTCGAACTTGTAATTTTCGATAAAGGTGCAAAACACGACCAGGAAAACATCGTCCGCGTAGCAATAGTTCAGGATGATAAAACCAAAGAAAACGACAAAAAGAAAGGCGTTCAAATGACTCTGGAAAATGCAATGGCAGCCTTAGATAATTGTGAGTTTGGCCTTTGGACTAATGGAATCGATATTAAATATTTGCAAAGAGAAGATGATGCAATCGGTTTCGATTATATTTTTAGTGACTTGTCTGATATACCAGGATTTGGTGAAAATATTAACGATTTAGAAAGACCTGAACGCTCTCATAGCCGTAAGCCTGCAAATGATTCTTTAATCAAAGTGTTCAAACGTTCGCATGATTATATCTATGCTAATGAAGGTCGTAAGAAAGATGCATTCTGGCAGTTACTCTATCTTATTTTTTGTAAACTGTATGATGAAAAACGCCGCTTTACCGACTACGAAAAAGGAATTTCTTACCGAAAGAAATTTTGGGTGGGAGTAAAGGAACAAAACACTGATGAAGGAAGAAAAGCTGTTGCTGATAGAATAAAATCACTATTTACCGAACTGAAGGAAGATGATGTCTTTTCAGGCGTTTTTGATGGAAATGAAGCCATTGACCTTACTGACAAAGGATTAGCATTTATTGCTGGTGAACTGGCAAAATATTCTTTTCTAGACGCAACGGTAGATGTAAAAGGTTTGGCGTATGAAACCATTGTAAGTAATACACTAAAACAAGAAGCAGGTCAGTTTTTTACCCCGAGAAATATTGTTCGCGCCATGGTAGAAATGCTAAATCCTGACGAAAATACTCGTGTATTAGACCCCGCTTGTGGTTCCGGTGGATTTTTGGTCATGGTCCTGGATCATGTTAGAAAAAAAATAGCTTCGGAAATGTATCCGGAACTAGATGAAGTACTAATTACCGGAAAATATAACTCTTACGAAGTAAACGAGCGCGTTCGAAAATATGCAGAAAACAGCATTTTTGGTTTTGATTTTGATCCAGATTTAAAGAAGGCAGCACGTATGAATATGGTGATGGCTGGTGACGGACACGCCAATATTTTTCACGTCAATTCATTAGCGTACCCGAAATGGGATCATCCACAGGAAATAGAAAAAATAAAATACGCAATAGGAAAAAGTCTGAATACCTTGAAAGATATTTCTGATAATTATACAACAGATGCTCGAGGTAAATTTGATATGATATTCACTAATCCACCGTTTGGGACAAAGGTAAAGGTGGATAAAGAAATTGCAGAAAGATATCACTTGTCAAAATTTTCAGATGCCCCTGAAGTTTTGTTTATTGAAGCATGTTATGACTTTTTAAAAGAAGGCGGTAAAATGGCAATAGTATTGCCCGATGGTATTTTGGGAAATCCCAATACGTTGCCGGTAAGAGAATGGATTTTGGATAAATTTAAAATCTTGGCTTCGGTCGATTTGGCGGTGGAAGCGTTTCTGCCACAGGTTGGCGTGCAGGCGTCGCTGTTGTTTTTGGAAAAGAAAACCGAAAACCAAAGAAATTTGGTGCACGATGGTGGCGAAGATTATGAGGTGTTTATGGCCATTGCCGAAAAATTGGGCAAAGACAGGCGCGGAGTACCTATTTATGTAAGAGATGAAGATGGAGCCGAAATTTTATTTGAAAGCGAAAAGAAATATCTAGCATATAATGAGCAGGGAAAAACCTATGTAAAATCCCGCAAGGAAAAAATTAAAATGCTGGACGACGATTTACCGAAGATAGTTGATGCGTTTAGAGAAATGTCTTTGAAATAATTTTAATATGAAATTTCTAAAAGTTAAAAATAAAAGGTTATCTGAAGGATCCTTTCGCTTTGATGCTACTTTTCATTTAAGTGAGGGAGTAAATTTTAGAAAAATCATTGAAAATTCTGGTTTTCAAACTATGAAAATCGGAGACGTTGTTGATCAAGTTTTTTACGGAGGAAGAGATAGAAGAATTTATGTTGAAACCCCTGAAAAAGGTCTTCCATTTATGGGAAGCGCCGATATGCTTAAAAACGATTTCAATAATTTAAAGTTAATATCGAAAAAACTTACAAAAAATATTGGAAATTATAAGTTAAAAAAAGAGTGGATTTTAGTTTCAAGATCTGGAACAATTGGAAATATGGCTTATACGAATGCTGATTTTGAAGGACTTTGTGCAAGTGAACACATTATTAGAATAGTTCCCAAAAGTAATATATTTTCTGGCTATTTATATTCTTATTTAAGTAGCAAATATGGTTATTCTTTATTGACACAAGGCACTTTTGGGAACGTTATTCAACATATAGAACCTGATCACATAGAAAATATCCCAATCCCCATTCTTCCCGAAGAAACCCAGCAAAAAATCCACAACCTTATCGTAGAATCCGCTCAACTGCGCGTGGAAGCCAATAAACTGCTGAAAGAAGCGGTGGAGATTTTTGAGAAATATGATGTTGATGGATTTACAAAAATTTTTCAAAAGAAGGTTTCTGCACTAGGATTTAGTTGGGCATCATATAATAATAATGTCGAATGCGATAAAATTGAAAACAGTATTTCAGAATTTCTTAAGATAGGTGATGTTGCCACAAAATGTTTTGCTCCACCATTATTTAAACATATTTATCTGGATAAAGATAACGGTCATCCATTCTTAACTGGTGCAGAGTTGACGAAATTTAATAAAAAATTCTATCGTTGGCTTTCACCAAAGGGGGTTAAAAATATTGAAGATTACAAAGTAAAAAAAGGGACATTGCTCCTTTATAAATCCGGAACTACAGATGGAGGTATTTTAGGAAATGTTTTTATTGCAGATGATATTTTAGATGACGCCTGCTTGTCTGATCACGTAATTAGAATTTTTACCGAAGATATAAAAATGTCATACTGGATGTTTGCATTCTATAAAAGCAGAGCAGGTGTAAAACTATTACAAAAAACTGCAACAGGATCTATGATTCCTTTTATAACACCTGAAAGATTGAGGGAACTAAAATTTCCTAAACCGGATGATAATTTTGAATTTGTAACAAATAACATCGAAAAATATCTTGAAAAATCAGTTCAAAGCCAACTGAACGAAAACCAAGCAATCGACCTCATAGAAAAAGAAATTGACCAATGGCAACAGTAATTAGACCCCCATATTTTGAGGAAGTAGTAAACGCTGGAGAAAAAAAACTTCTGGATTTTTTGGAAGTGAACCTCCCTAATGATTATTTCTTGATTCCCAATGTCGAACTAGCTTCCACTAACCCCAAAAACTTTCGTACACAGTATTGGGAGTACGACCTTATTGTAGTAGCACCACACGCTATTTTCAACATCGAAAACAAGGACTGGAAAGGCCGTATTGAAGGCGACGACAATTACTGGTATCTCAACGACCGCCAAATGAGTAATCCGCTGAAAACAGGCAGGCAAAAAACTGCCGTTTTGGCTTCTAAGCTCAAAGAGCATAATCCTGTTTTCGCAAAGGCTTGGGTTCAGAATATTCTTACTTTATCTTACGATAATGTCTATAATCCAGTAATTTCAGCAGAGGCATATAAATTGACTTTTATGCTAAATGAAAGGCTCTTGGAATACATATCTAATCCATTAAATATTGGAAAGGAAGAAAATTCCATTGAAGGTATTAAGGATGATATTGTGAAATTTCTTACTGGTCAGCAGAGTAAAAAGGCCCCTAATGAAAAAAAGCAGGTACAGGGGTACGAAATTTTGGAAATACTCCAGCAAGAAACCAATTTTACAGAATATCTTGTGAAAGAAGAAGGCAATTCACCCATTAGGAGAAGAGTAAAAGAATATGCACTTCAGGTTTTAGGAATGTCACCTGAAGAATTAAGAATCCGCGAAGATCAAATTAAAAATCAATATAATGCACTAAAAAATCTGAAAAACAAACCCTTCATTCTGAATGTAGAATTTTTGGTAGATAATGAAAACCATTTGTTCTATGAAATTTCAGATTTTATGGATGAAAATTCTCTCCGCTCCGAAGCAAGGCACAAAACATTTACCTTTAAGGAGAAACTTCAGATTATTGATAATGTAATGGTGGCTTTACGCGAGGCACACCAAAAAGGCATTTTCCATCGTGATGTAAATCCAGAAAATATTTATTTGGCGAGTGGTTATGCATATTTGGGGAATTTTGGTAAATCGTATTTCTTAGATCATAATGAGGAAGGTTATACAGTAATGCCTACAATTAACCAAACAAACGCTACAGCCTACCATCCATTAGAATTGACCGTAAATGATGCCAATGCTTCTTCAGATATTTACTCGCTAGGGGTTTTAGTTTACTGGTTGTTTACAGAGAAAGAACCTTTTACTTCTCCTTACGCACTTGATAAAATGGGGGGTAAAATTCCAGATAACTTGTTGCCGTCAAAAATCAATCCCAATTTACCAAAATGGTTAGATGAGGTTTGTCTGAAGACCATTCTTACAGATGATCAACTGCGTTTACAAACCGTTGAAGAATTGCAAAAGCTCATAGCAGATGCAATACAGAGCAAAACAGAAAATACGGAAAATGTAGAGCATAAACCATTTCCTTCTCCTAGCAGTCCTACATTCGAAGAACTGAAAGAAGGAGATACCATTGGAACATATACAATTCATCGTGTTCTAGGAAAAGGGGGATATTCTAAGGTTTTTAAAGTAAAACACCGTATTCAAGATAAATTTTTTACGTTGAAACTCTTCAACGAAAGTGTGAACTTCAACTCGGTAAAAGACGAATATGATGCATTGAAGGACCTCAATCACAAAAATATTGTAAAGTTTGTCTGGAATGATGAAGCTGCAAACGGACAGTTTTATACAGTAATGGAGTTTCTAGATGGTGAAAATCTAAGCCATTACACAAGAACCGATGCTAGACTTCCTCTGAATAAAGTTTTACAGTTAGGAAAAGATATACTAAGTGCGTTGGTAGAAATGCAGAGCAAAGAAAAACCAATCATGCATCGTGACATTAAACCACAAAATATTATTTGGGATAATGGCGAACGTTTTGTGCTAATTGATTTTAATGTAGCGTCTTCTAACACACAGAATAAAGACTTTGTAGGGACTAATCCTTATTTGGCACCCGATCTCATTCACGAAAACTATCAGGTACATTGGGATAAGTCTGCAGATCTCTTTGCATTGGGAGTAACTCTTTATGAATTAGCTTGCAAACAGTATCCTTGGCACCCAAAAAAAACACCTAGATTGAGTGAAGTTCCAAATGATCCTAAATCTTTTGAGCCAAAAATCTCACGCAAGTTTGCAGATTTTCTTTTAAAGGCTATTGCTACAGATAAAGAAGTCCGTTTCAAAAATGCATTGGAAATGCAAGACGCATTATTGGCAATTGAAGATAATATTTTGGAAGATTATTCCGGTAGTGAAGATGGGCTTCCGACAACAAACCGTCTCTATCATACGCAAATTTTTATTCGTCAGGGTACATACGATATCAAACTTTATAACGGTCAGACAACTTATGTGAACCTTTCTGAATCCGTTGAAAAGGTTTTATCTGAATTTAAATCAAAAATTGAGAAATATAAGCCAGACCTTAACAATCCAATAAAACTCATTTTGCGGGTTGATAACGAAGATATTATCAATGAAAATTTTTGGAATGGTGGTGCAAAAACTTTTACTACAGGCAATGTAGAACGCGTTCATTCCGCTTTGAAAAAGCTTTTTGAAGACAATAAGGATAAAATTAAAGCCCATAAAATAAATATTGAAGGAGCTAATATTGTAGATTATATCAATTCCCTTTACAGTCAGTCAAAGTATGGTAATTTTGGAACGAGAGTGAGTGCGGGGTCTTCTACTCAAAATCTGGATGAAGTAACCTACACAGAAACCAAATTAGACAAGAAACTGATTCCTGCAATAACAGATGGAACATACAAACTTTTAATTATTACCGGAAACGCAGGGGATGGTAAAACAGCTTTCATTAAAAAGATTGAGAAAAATCCTTATGTAAAAGAACTCAAACATTTTGAACACCAGAACGGAGCTCGTTTCAAAATTGGAACAACACAATATGAAAGTAATTATGACGGCTCACAAGATGAAGAAGAAAATGTAAACAATGAAGTATTGGAGAAATTTTTTGAACCGTTTGAAGGATTAACAAATTATGATCAAGCAAAAGAAGGTAGAATCATAGCAATTAACGAAGGTCGTCTCGTAGAATTTTTTGAAACTTCCAAAAAACATAAAAAACTTGCTGATGAAATTGATAAATATTTTGACAAACAAGGGCATTATACTTTACCTCCAGGTCTTATGATTATCAATCTTAACTTACGTTCTGTAGTTGCAGAAAATGATAATGAGGGAAGCTTGTTCAGGCAGCAATTAAAACAATTAACCAAGAAAGAACTTTGGAAAAACTGTGACAGTTGCGAATTGGCAAAAGACTGCTTTATCAAGTATAATGTTGAAAGCTTCAATGATAGTGCTTCAGGGAATGAAGTAATTACCAGAATGGAATGGCTGCTTCGTACGGTCAGTTTAAAAAGAGAATTGCATATTACCATGAGGGATCTTAGATCTTTTATTGCATATATGCTGACTAGAAATTTTTCTTGTGAAGATGTAAAATCAAAAATACACTTAAAAGAGCAATTGCCTTCAGTGTATTGGCAATATTATTATTTCAATATTACCAATCCCAATTTCCACGAACATGCTAGCAACGACCGCTTAGTAAAATTATTGCAGGAAACAGATATTGGAGAAGTGGCTGTGCCAAACCTTGATAGAGAGCTCTTTTTTACCTTTCATCAGGAAAAAGATTATTTAGAGTTTGCAGAAAGAGAAGCCAATTTATTGGAAATTTTTAATCAAAATAAATCTTTTGTTCCAGCACATGAGCTAGATGTAAATTTGATTTCAGAAATCAGAGAAAAACACAAGTCTTTTATCCGTCACCAGTATTTTGAGGCTAAATTCTTTAATTTAGTAACAGAAGTGGTGGAATTAGAGGAAGAAGAAGGTTTGATGAAAAAAATAAATAAACCAGCTTACTTGTTAAGAATTCCTTATAAATCAGTTTTTGAATTCGTAAACATTCTACGTGCAGATAAGTTAAATGAATCCATTATGCAGAGTATTTCAAGAGCAATTTCTTTAAATGAGGGATGCAACAATAAAACTTTGGATATGAAGAACCTGGTAATCTCTTCATCGGAAGTCAAAGATCATAAAGGCAAATCTTTCAAACTCTTCCCACTTAAGGATTTTGAACTGATGGTAAACAAGACAGACCATCTTACCAAGTATCTTGAATATGAATCAGATTCTCTAACTTTTAGAAACAAAGTGCACAAACACATTGCTTTAACCATTTCTCTAGACCTGTATGAAATGCTCTACTTTATTCACAAAGGATTTAGTCCTTCTCTGAATGATATGAAGGGTAAATTCATAGAACTTTTGGTATTCAAAAACCTGCTAGAAAATTTGAATTACAATGAAATTGTGGTAACGCCAGACAACAAGGAATTCTTTTCAGTAAAGAAAGACAATTTCAATAAAATTACAATTAAAAAAATTGACTACTAATCATGCCTATAAAACTCAATAAAGACGAAAGTGTTTTCAGAAACGAACTGATATTTACAGCGGATGCTAAATTGATTAATATTGACAATACGCTTGTGAATTTATTTATGCTTCTAAAACACGGTGGGATTAGACCTTCACAAAGGACTCGTCGTGGTGATAAGGTTTTCATTGACTTAGACAAACTGAAGTTGATATTGTCGAAGCTAGAAGAGGCTGGCGAATTAGAAGGTTTTAAAGAAAATATGGACGCAGCTGAACTTTGGATGAGAACAAACTTGGTGAATTTGGTAAATAGAGGGAACACAGACAAAGAAGAGATTTCCTCTTTGAAACCAATTCATTTACAGAGTTATAGAGTGAGAAATGCACAGAAAACTAGAGATTATTATTCTGCAGATCAGGTTTATCTGATGCTTTCAAACGATCCAAAAGTAAAAGAAAATTTAATTAATTTTTTATCAGAAGGTTATGATTCCACTACCAATCAACTGCTAAATGGAAATCGTTTGGATGTAGATAGTTTAGGAATTTTGCATTTAATGAAAAGCATTTCACCAGGTTTCTTGGAAAGTAATACATCATTGAATAAAATAAAACCTTTGCTTAAAGAACAGAGTGATAAATACTGTGAAGATGTTAGAAAATTGTTGGTATATAAAAATGAAATTCCAAGAGGGGTTTTAATCGAGTATTTAAAAACAATTACTTCTTTTCATTTGGCACTTTATATAAACAAATTAATTGCATTTCTGCCAAAAATGGTGGAAGAAGGGGCGGTAAATGTGTATGACGATTGGGCTGTCGTTTTAGACGTTACGGATAATTTTGAGAGTAAAATTTCTTCTTTGGCAATTGCAGATGCAGAGAGAACTTATAATTCAATTTACAAATATATTAAGGCAAGTTTTAAGATCAATACAATTATCAGTAAACTAAATTTAGATAAATCAGATTCCTTATCTGTTTCAAAAGCATTGAATATTTTAAAAAATAATCTTTCTGAGCACGAGCCATTATTTAAAGCATACTGGGATATTATTTACAACCAGCAGGATGAAGCAGATAAAACATTGCTAGAAGAAAAAGTAAAATATGAGGAAACCTACTTTGAGAAGTTTGTTGAAATTCTGGTTAAGGAAAAAGGGCCTTATCAGTATAAATATCATTTGCAGTTTATAGATTCTGTCTCACAGAAAAACAATGAGCGTGGTTTCCTTGCCCAAGGAAGAAGCAGAAAGCACCCGAGAAGATATGTTTTGGGGACAAGACTATTAGAAACATTGGTTCAGATTCAGGTTTTGGATCGTGAAGAGGATAAATTCATTACGCGAAGCCTTTCCATTGAGGAACTGATGGAGAATCTCCGTGAACGATATGGTCTGATAATAAACGGACAAAATGAAGAACGTTTTAAGGATGCAGATTTACATACCAACATTGCATTCAAGGAAAATGTTGAGGCTTTTAAACTGAAATTGAGACAGATAGGCTTTTACAATGATTTAAGCGATGCTTATATCTTACAGAAAATAAGACCTCGTTATTCACTTTAATACTAAAACAACTTATGGAACTCAAAAATATATCCCTATATTACGAATATATCATTAATCTGATTGTTGAGCTATATAGAGAAGAATTGCAAAATGCAAAACCTGGCCATTGTATGAAAATTACGGGAATGGGCAACGATGAAATGTTGATGTTATGGGACGCCCTGTCCAAAGAATTTAAAAATCTAGATACTTTTGTCATTAATGAAAGAGACACAAAAACCCCATATATTTCTGCAACAAAACTGATTGAATACAGAAACCAACAGCGTAAGCCACTTCTTGTTTTAATTCCTTCAAACAACAGAACCGCCGCAGAAGATTCATATGGTAATGCAACTTTTAAAGAAATTTCTTTAGAACCTGTAGAGGCAGAACTGAAAAACCGCCTTCATAATAAAATCCCAGCGCTACAGAAAAGCTACATTGATCAAATTTTTGGCATGGTGAAGGCTCACGAAATGAAACAGAGCAATGTGATTGATTATCTTTTGGCGGTTGAGCAAGATGAATACAGTAACGAGTCATTAGGAAAACACTTAAACCTATTGTCCTTATTTCCTGATTCAGATTTACTTATCGAAGATAAATTGTTTCGTTCTCGGCTGAATCTGAATATGGAGAGCACAAATCTTTTATGTTCTTTTAATAGACCTTTGTATGACAGAGTAGAAGAATTAAAGATTGAAAAAGATACTTTGCAAAGGGATTTTATAAGTCTTTTCAAAAATGAACCGCAAATTATTTCGGCTTTCATATTAGTGAATGTGGTCTCACAAAAATATCCTCAATTATGGTTTAATAATTGGCAAATTCCAAATCTGGATTTCGATCAGATTAAACTCAAAATTCTGCAGATTAGATCAACTGATTTTATTGAAGAAGAAGGCAAGAAAGTTTTACTCGCTAACAATACGGCTAATGCTAAGGTGACAATTCGTTATACGACCTCGCCACCACCTAATAATCTTCATAATCTAAAGTATTTCAAAGTTATTTTAATGTCAGTAGATGGAGGAGCAGGCCAGGAAATCAACGTATTGCGAAAAGCACCAAATACAGGTGCTGCATCCACTTATAGGGAAGCAAAAGTGGAACTGAATGCCAATTCTATGGAAGAAGGGTCATACTTCTTTAAAGTTATTGCAGAAGATGAAAATGGAAATATTCTGAATATTAATGATGATTTTTATGATGCTTCAATTCAGAAAGCATGGGAAGAACAAGGTAAAACTGCAGAGTCCAAACTGGAACTGAATAGAAAACTTACTTGCGATTCTGAAGATTTTGATTATTTCTTTGAAGAAAACACTGAAAAAGAAGAAAATACCCGCAAAGACAAACTGAATAACGTCATGCAGGCTTTTTTTAAATTTAATATTGAAAATTTAAGAAATAATCAACCAATTGAAATCCCAGAAGCTAGTGAAACTTCAAATGTTTGGCTAAATGATGGGAAACCTAAACTAAATTCTGTCTTTCATATAAATTATTCCAATCGACATAATTATCAGGTAATAATATCAAGTAAATTGCGATTGATTGAAAATGAATTTTTATCAAACCCTGGAATACTAGGTTATGTGAGCGCTTCACTGAGTAACAATTACACAGCAACTGGTCTGCAGAACTGTTTTTTAGAAAGAAGTTCTCTTACAGATATTGCTCCTTTAAAATTACTGGAATTAAGAAAGCAGTTGTTTTCAGCAATTAAAACTTCAAATAAGTATGAAAACGGTATTTTAGAGACTGCAAATCTATATGCATACAAAAATCTGATCGAAAATTATGTGTTTGAATATCAAACTTGGTTGTCAGATATGTATGAGAAAATCAATTCATCAGATCAAAAGGAGGAGAAAAGTGACGAATTGAAGATGTTATTTTCTGAAGTACAATATCTGGATATGGTAAAATTAAAAACCAAACTTCCAAATGGTCAGCCAGTTTCAGCAATATTAATGTCACCTTTACACCCCTTAAGGTTAGCATGGTTTTTAAACTTGATGGAACTCTTTGAAGACTGGCATAGTAAAACACTGAATTACAATGGACATATTAAAGATTGGAGCAGTTTAGAAAGTATTTTTCTGGGTAAATTAACACCGCAGAATAATCCCTATGTAATTGTTGACCCTAACAATTTTAATAACTTTGAATATTTGGGAGATCTTTCTTTTGGTTGGGGTATTTATTTAAGTTCTGAACTTCGGGACAAAAAGGACACTTTAGTTCCTATGAATCATCAGGTAAAATACTATTTTCGTTCACTCCTCAATATTTCATATTCTAATTTGGTAAACAATGACATAAGCAGGCCAGTTGTTGTAAAAAGTATTAAAAACTTCCTGATTCAGCATCCTTATACTGATAAGTTGATTATCAACTTGTTTAATGTAGGAGATGGTGAAATCTTCGCTGATGCATTGGTACAGGTAAGTAAAATCAAAGAATATATTGATACTAAATTTGAAATTAGAATTTTTGTAGGAGAAGATTCCTTGATTGAAAATGGTTTGGCTTTAAAAGAACTCATTAATCCTGAAACACAGATCACAGAGGAAGCAGAACTATTTTCCCAGCCTTCAAAAAACCGTCTTTTTCCTAAGTTAAGATATTCAATCAATAAGATTGAAGATTACATACAAAATCCTGCAAAATATGATGCTCATTTAAGTTTCTTGGTTAATCCTTTTGCATCTGATATTACTTTACATAAACCTTTCAGAGATTATAAGGTAGATTATTTAAACGGATTAATCCTGGATAATGCAATTGAAGTAGAAGAAGGCAAAAATGGTAGTAATATTTCTTGGTATTCTTTTATTGACTTTGGAAATGAAAAAGGAAAACCACTAAATCGTTTTTATGCCATTTGTCAGGCATATACTGCAGGAGCATTGGCTTCTCATAAAACAGATGCTGTTCCTGCAGTTAATCTAAACCTGAATGATAGAGATCGTGTTTTATTATCTCACCTGCACGAATTTTCTGATTGGGTAATAACATTTGATAAAAATCTGGGTCCTCAAATTTTTGATATGCCTTCTGATGATGGTAAAATTCCATTTCTGCTAGATTATATTCCGGGTGAAGAAATGACAGGCATTTCTTCATATCTAACCACAAAGCCTTCAAGTGAAATCGTAGGAATACTTGGTCCTCATTTTCAGGATTTTGGAATTGATATTGCTTCAGAGGAGGGGCAAAATGCACTGCAAGTGTTGTTGGAAGATCTAAGAGCAATCAGTAGTTCATTGGTAATGCAGTTAAATTCTTCAAAAAATAAAGCATTTGAAGTGATTGGATCTGCTTTTGCAAAACGTGTTCTCGAGAAAAAAGGATTGCTTGAAAATGCTTTTATGGTTCCTATTGACTTGCACCAAAATTTATTTGACAATTTGGATTCCAACTCAAAAAGCAGAGCAGATAATTTGTTTATTTCTATAAACAAGGATACTAAAACCATAAAGGTTTCGGTCTTGGAAATAAAGTGTCGTAAACATTTAGGCATTGCCGAAAGAGAAGATTTAAAGATTAAAATGATGGATCAAATTAATAATACAATTTTGGCTTTAAAACAGCATTATGATCCAAACAGCTTTACTTCTGAAGATCGTCTTGATAGAGATGTCAAAAATAAAGAATTGAAATCATTACTGGCGTTCTATATTGACAGGGCTTTCAGGTACAAGTATATTTCTGAAAATGCATATAACACTTACTGGGATTTTATACAGAATCTTGATAAAGGCTTTTCTTTCAAATTTAATCGTGTAGGTTTCATTTTCGATTTTTCTTTTGATCAAAAACATTTAAAAGAAACTTTAGATGAAGACACAGTTATATTTACTTTCGGTGAAAAATTAATTGCCGAAATTCTTAATCCGGAATCTGATCTTAATACAAAAAGATTGGAAGATGTAGAATTCAGAAAAGAATTTGAGAGCGCTTTTGAAACCAATGATAAGCTAGAACCATTTGTTCAGAAGTTCAAGGCCAAATTGAAACTGGACAAAGAGGTTAAACCAACACAGGAACCTGACTTATTAGACAAAGTACCTTCGTCTAAAAATTTTGAAGAATCAGACAATGACAATAAGGAAACTGCAAAGATAACTTCAGAATTGGAACCGGAAACTAATGTGGAAAAAGATGATCTTGAAATTGAAATAGAAAAGCCTGTTGAAATTGATTATGACATTTTAGTAGGTAAAGCAAATGAAAGTCCTCAATATGGTATTTTAGGAAAAACTTTGCAAAATAAAACGATAGCGTTAGACCTTTCAGATACCAATACCATCAGTTTGTTCGGAGTTCAGGGAGGTGGAAAGAGTTATACCATAGGTTCAATTTCAGAAATGGTTTTAAAGCAATTCAAAAATGTAAATAAATTGCCTGCGCCTTTGGCAGGAGTAATTTTCCATTACAGCGAAAGTATGGATTATGAGCCTGAATTTACTTCGATGATATATGCCAATGACAACGTTTCAGAAGTTGAAAAATTAAGGTTACAGTATGGCGCAGAACCGCAATCGTTAGATAAAGTGGTAATCCTTACCCCTTTTGATAAAGTTAGTGAAAGAAGAGAAGAGTTTCCTTCAATTGAAGTATTACCTTTAAAATTCAATTCACAGGAACTGAATGTGCAGGATTGGTTGTTTTTGTTGGGTGCGGTCGGCAATGATTCTTCTTATATCAAGCAGTTGAAATACATAATGAAAGAACATCGTAGAAATATTACAATGAGTGCGATTAGGGAAAGTGTTGAAACTTCTGATTTGCTTTCAAATACCCAAAAACAGTTGGCAAAACAGAAACTCAATTTTGCACAAGAATATATTGATGATGAATTTTCATTGAGTTCTGTCTTGGAACCTGGCAAATTGGTAATTGTCGATCTTCGGGACGAATTTATCGTGAAGGATGAAGCGCTGGGACTTTTTGTAATAATGTTAAATATATTCTCAGGAGTTCGCGAATTTAAAGGCAAGCATTTTAACAAGTTTATTGTCTTTGATGAAGCCCATAAATATATGGACAACAAGGATCTTACTGCAAGTATTGTAACAGCAATTAGAGAAATGCGTCACAAAGGTGTGTCGATAATGATCGCAAGTCAGGATCCGCCGAGTTTGCCAAATGAGATTATAGAATTAAGTAGTATGGTTTTGCTTCATAAATTTAATTCACCACAATGGCTGAAGCATATTCAAAAATCTGTAATTCAGTTAAGTGGACTTACTCCTGCCGACATGAGTATTTTGAAGCCAGGTGAAGCTTTTCTTTGGGCAACAAAAGCCAATGAACAAAGTGTAACGTTAAAACCAATAAAAATCTCTACGAGACCAAGAGTAACTAAACACGGTGGGGCAACTAAACAAGCTACAGGGAATTAATGGATTATAATTATTTAACAGGAATTGGGAAAAGAGAACTCAATGAAGATGTTGTTCTGATTGAAAAAATTAATCAGAGCACCACTTTATTTTTAGTAGTTGACGGAATGGGTGGTTATCAAAAAGGGGAAATGGCTGCTAAAATAATCAGTGAAAATTTTGCCACTCACTTACACTCACTTTCTGGATTTCAAAGTCAAGACATTGAAAACGCTTTCAAAAAAGCTAATCTGGCAATCAAGCAGTATAATTCTGAAAATAAGATTATTTCTGGGGCAACTGTTGGAGGAATTCTAATCACAGAAAATAAATTTTTTGTTTTTTGGGTGGGTGATGTAAAAATTTATCATTTCAAAGATGGAAAATTAAACTGGCAGTCTAAAAGTCATACCTTGTTAAATGAAATGTTGGAAACAGAAGCAGTGCGTACTCCTGAAATTCACAAGAGATATGGTCACATTGTAACGAGATCAATCTCTGGAAAACGTGAAAACAGCAATCCTGAATTATTTGAAATCGAGAATTTTTCGAATAACAGTTCGTTTATCATTTGTTCTGATGGTGTCCACAATACCATGACAGCTGAACACTTATCGTTATTATTTCATAACAAAAAAGGACTATGTGATATTGAAAATTATTTAAAGGAGCATGCCGTTGATAATTTTAGTTTAATAATAATGAATTTTAAATAAACCTAAAGATGGAAAACTTATTTTTTTATTTGATAATTGGAATTTTAGGAGGCCTGGTCTTACTTCTGAGTTATAAAATTTTCAATAATAATAAATCGAATTTCAAACAGTTTCATGAACAGCAGGTCAACTTTCAACATAAGATTGCAGTATTGAAAGAGCATTATACTACTGAAATAAATAATTTAAAAGACTTTCACATAGCTGAACTCCATCAAGAGTTTGAAAAAGGGTATAATATAGGTTCTACTATTTCTAAAATTGATGTTCAGATAACACCTTTCAAACGTTCTATAAAAAAAGGTAATTTTATTAGTAAATTCGAAAGCTATGAATGTGGCTATAAATATCAGTTGTTCTCAAATGGATTACCTTGTTTAGAGCCTAAAGAAGTAATTTTTGACAGTATATCTGTCAAAGATATAAATGAAGAAAATGTTAATAACCTTTTGGAAAAATTAAATAATATTATAAATAAAATTCCAAACAGCAATCTTCAACTCGCCGAAACGTTGAGCTCTTTTAAAAATGGACTGTTATCATTAAAAAAGAGATAGTTATAGATCAGGAAAAATAATTTATTTCAGACTTATCATCAATCTAAAAATCGGAGACAAAACATACCAAACAAAACTCCTCAAAAAATAATGAGTTTTAAATATTAAATATCTTTATTTGCTTTAACTATGAAAACTACTATACAAACAAGTGATAATTCAATTAAAAAAATATTGATTATTGGTTTAAGCAGATCATTTCATGAAACAATTTTAAGTATCATTTCTGATTTAATAGAATGTGAGGTTGTAATCTTTCCCTATTCTGATGATTTTATAGAAAAAATAACTGAATATAAACCCAATCTAATTATCTTATCAACACATAGATATTTTCATTTAACAAACGCTATAAAATCTTATCCTCAAACCTCTAAAATCCCAATCTTCATTCTTTCAACGTCTGCCTCTATAGAAGAATTTGAAAAATATGAAGCGAATGACTATTTATCTAAGCCTATAGATGTTTTTAAATTTGTTAATAAGATTGAAAATTTAATTAAATAAATTTTTTATTATTAATTTGGTGATAAGAATTTCTATTC
>Ga0209599_10000055_pt1 | contig 82149 bp, 72 predicted proteins | sample Shrwel_input2_FT_FD_187534 | JGI IMG/M metagenome (GOLD analysis project Ga0209599, IMG submission 187534) | Subsurface microbial communities from deep shales in Ohio, USA - Utica-3 well 1 S input2 FT (SPAdes) (version 2) ...
CCATAAACCCTTTAAATTAATTAGGTGGTTTATGTCGCACTTCAAGTTTTACTCTGCCCATATATGATTGATACCTATTTCATTTTACGTTTGCTTCAATAAATTATCTATTTAATTAATAATCTTACCCCAAAATGTATAGGTTAGAACTTCTTCTCAAGTGTAAATTGGAAAGAAGGAGTACCTTCATTTATCCTAGCTTGATATAGACGACCATCTGTTTGATTGGTTAAGCGTTCTTTATAGTCTGTAGCCAATATATTGTTTAGGTTCAAACTGGCAGCCCAATCAGCGGGTAAGCGTTTGGTTGCACTTAAATCCAAGCTAAAACGTTGATTAGTCGTACGATTATAGGGTTGTTCATCTAATGCACGAGTAAATTCTGGTGTATAACTTAGATTGATGCTACTTGAAATTTTCCACGGATTGTAACTATATGATAATCCTGTATTTATATTATATGGAGCAACATCGCTGACTAATCGTTGATTATCTTGTTCATCTTTTATTTTTGCGCGTACAGTAGAAACTTGACCATTCATCATAAATGAATGTCCCGCATCAGTTTGTTTTAATGCATATCGTCCAGAAAACTCAACACCATATGTTGTTGCCTTATTTTGGTTTTGTGGACGTTCTACATATCTCGTACCTTCGAGTGCGATCACTTTCTCGATGTAATCTTTAATTTCGCGATGATATGCTGTTAAGTTAATGCCACCTTTCTCTGAGTCATAGGCAAGTGTTGACTCGGCTGCACGAATTTTCTCAGGTCTAAGAAATGGATTTCCACCACGATCAGGATTATTTAATGTGCCTGCATCGCTGTCTGTTGAAACTGTGACATTTGGAATCAAACGATCAGTATTTGGACTCTTAAATGCTTGGCTTAAGTTGGTTTGAATCGACCATTTATCATTTAAGTCAAAACGGTAAGCAAACACAGGACTTAAATGCTGATCTTGATACTCAACTAATCCGTTACGATCTAACCACTCTTGACGAGCACCAATGGTTATTGTTTGATGATCGGTAAATCGCCAACTTCCTTCGCCATATACAGCAAAACGTCGCTCATCTATACTTTTACTGACATTGCTGTCGAGTTGATTACTACGCGTATCAAAACCGAATTTGATTTGCTGCTTAGGATCTAACTTACGCACGCCATCATAAGCCAAGCTATATTCATGAATTGTTTCATCCGTATATATAGTATTTAAAAGAGTGCGCGTGAGTTGAGTCTCATTTTGCTTTTCAAATGAAAAGCGAACTTTATCACTCAAATCTTTATCTTTACGTTCATAACGTGTACTTAGTCGAATACTATCGTTTTTATCGTCTTGTGTTTGATTCGCTGAGTAGCCATCCATTTTGATGTCACGATAGAATAATTCAGCAATTAATTTTTGTTGATCATCCAAGTCGTATTGTAAACGTGGTGAAAACATCAACATACTTCGATTTATCGTTCGTAATTGTTCACGTGTACCAGTTGTTGTTTCAGTTTTTGTAAGAGATGTATTATTGATCCACATTTGGTTTGCTGAAACACTATAAGACCACTGATTTTCACGACCATCAGCTTGAAGATTTATTTGTTTTCGCTCATTTTTTTGTTGACCATTGTCTCGTAAGCCATAACCTAATTTGGCTGTACCATTTAAACGTGTATCTAAAGGTTCTTTTAAAATAATATTAATCACGGCTGAGGAAGCTACCGAAGCTTGAGCAACACTTGGTTGTTTTACAACCTCAATCCTCTCGATCATTTCTGGTGTAATGGTATCAATAATCGACATTCCACCGCGAGGTCCACCTTGGACAGGTTCACCATTAATTAAAAATGTAGGTGCTCCACCGCCACGAAAACGCATGCCCGAAGCTCCACCGCCTCCACGCGGACCTTGCCCAAAGCTTGGTAATTGAAATCCTGCGGCACGGCGTAATGCATCCATGACAGATTGATCACCATACTTTTGCATTTCTTCTCTAGTTATAATTGTTTTAGGAACAGCACTAATATCATCATCTTGTTGTTTTTTGGGTTCAGGTGATGCTTTGAAACTAAGGGTGGGTAAAACTTGTGTAGTCGGTTCCGCTGTAGATAAAGTTGTATTGGTATCATTTTCAACAGCAATAATTGAAGAACTTATAGTAAACAATGCTGAGCTTAATACACTCAACTTTCCAATATAGAGTGGATGTTTCATTGCAAATACCCCGAAAAATCAATCAAATTATTTTGTGTGTAGCGTAATGTAAAATTATGTAGAAAAATCGAATATATAACGGATAACTGAAAAATAAAAAATGATGGCTTATCTAAGTGGATGATACATTTCTAATATTCTTTATATGAATAATAAAACATCAATAGAACTTAATTAGTGCAAAATATGATGAAAATGAGAATTATTTTTATTAAAATTGTATCGCTTATATTTTTTTAATCTTTTTTAAATTTTTGTCTGATTTTTGGAAATTTTATGAACTTTTTACACACTGGCGGGAATAGTAAACCTATTTTTAAGCTAAGTTTACTCAGTCTAATGTTGATTCAAGCTCAAATTGTTTTAGCGAATGAAGCAAATACTCAAACTGCTGTCATGCCAACCATCAAGATTGAAGCAATGAGTGAACTCGATCCAATCAAGAGCTATATCGATTATGAACAAGCCAGTGTGACACGTAATGGTTTAAAGAAAAAAGATATTCCTCAAACCATTGATACAATCGATGTTCAAAAATATAAAATCTATGGTGCAAATGATCTGAGCGTGATGTTACAAGGTACGCCTGGTGTATCTACAAGCTACGATATGCGTGGTGATGGCATTAATTTACGTGGATTTAATGCGGATACTGGGGATATTTATCGTGATGGTATTCGTGAAAGTGGCCAAGTACGAAGAAGTACAGCAAATATTGAGCGTATTGAAATTTTAAAAGGTCCTGCTTCAGTTTTATATGGACGTAGTTCGGGCGGTGGCGTAATCAATATGGTCAGTAAATTTGCCAATTTTGATTCGAAAAGTTCAGTCGGAATGTATGCAGGTTCTTATGATAACTACGGCTCTACAGTTGATTTAAACCAAATTATTTCTGATAACTTAGCCGTTCGATTAACGGGGGAGTATGGAGAATCTGATAGCTTCCGTTCGGGAATTGAAAATAAAATTGAAATGCTGTCACCAAGTTTTACTTATAAGAATGATGAGGGTTTAACATGGACGATGCAATATACCTACGATAAATTGCATCGTGTGCCAGACCGTGGGCCATCTTATACAGCACTTCCAAAAGGAACTTCGATTAAAACAGGTTTTGCCCAAGAGGGGGACTATGTAAATGATGTTTTACAAGTTGCTCGTTCAGATTTGAATTATGAGTTTGCACCTAACTGGAACTTTCATTGGGCATTGAGCTATCGTCAAACAGAGCAGAATTTTGATCATTTTTATGCAGGGACATATTGCGCTACAAAATCAACGACGAGTAATGGTGAAAGTAGTAAGTTGAGTGATAGTAATTACACTCCTGAAGAGCAAAGACGTTGTTTCAATAATGTTGGTAAAATTTCACAGACTTATTATTGGCAAAAGACAAATAATAAAACGACAAGTAATACCTTTGATATTCGAGGTGAATTTAATACTGGTACTTTAAAACATAATGTTCTAGTTGGTGGGGATTGGACTTATGAACAGCGTGAACCTGTATTAGCAAATAAGAATGCAAATGGTTTAAGAATTGATGGATTTTACGATCCATTGACTGGAGCGCTTACGCAAAAAAATCGTGATTCAGCTAAAGTAATTAATCAGCATAACTATAACCAAGGTGAAGGGTATGGCTTATTTATCCAAGACTTAATTAGTTTTAATGATTATTTTAAAGTGATGTTAGGTGGTCGTTATGATTATTTCCATTCACAAACAACGAATAGATTAAAAACAAGTAATGACAAAGATTATCAGCGCAGCATAGACGGTGAAAGTTTTAGTCCTAACATCGGTTTAATTTGGCAACCTGTAGAAAGCCAAAGTCTTTATGTATCTTACAGTAAAAGTTTTGCTCCTTTTGGTGGACGTGTAGGAGTAAGTGTTGTTTCAGCGAATACAAATGTGGATGCTTTTGATGCAGAGCCACAATATAACGAACAATATGAAATTGGTGTAAAAAGTGATTGGCTGAATGATCGTTTAAATACTCAACTTTCTGTTTTTGATATTCGGAAAAATAATATTCGTTATCAACCTGATCCAGACAATAAGCCAAATGAGTGGGTTGTTGGTGGACAGCATCAATCGAAAGGTGTCGAGTTTAGTTTTATTGGACGTGCTTTAGATAATGTATTCGTTCGCGGTGGTTATAGTTATATTGATGCTGATGTGACAAAAGACAATAAGACCGCAAACATTGGAAAAGTATTGAATAACACACCTCGCCACACAGGAAACTTATTTGTTCGTTATTTACCGACAGATAAGATTTATGGGGAAATAGGCGCAACTTATGTTGGGGATGCAAAAATTTACTCTAATGGTAATTTAGATAATAAACCTTATGACTTAGAAGGATTTACAAGACTAGATGCTGCTATAGGTTATAGTGCAGATCCTTGGAATTTGACTATTGCAGTTAATAATTTAACAAATAAAGAATATTGGCGTTCAGATTCTATGCCAGGTACACCACGTAACTTCTTAGTGCGTTTGAATTATCAATTCTAATTTAATGACGTTACTGTAATTCTAAGCACTTTTGACTATTCAAAAGTGCTTTTTTATTTCTAAGTGATGAAATTAATAGTTTTTCTAATAAATAGATATAATTTATATCTATCCTATTGAATTATATAAAATGCCATTGCTAAAAATGCTGGAATATTCTAGTATCTAATTGGGTGAAAAATGTACAGAATTAAAGTATAAACAACTATATAATTGTGACTTATTTTTAATTTGTGATTATTTAATGTTAATTGGTTCTCATTTTTGTTCCCTTTTGTTAGTATTAAAGAAAAGCATACATTAGAGATAATAATAATGAAGATCGTAATTACCTTACTTGTCGTTTGTTCAGTGTTTATTTTGGGTTATGCGAGCTATGTCGATTCTCAAAATAAAAAGCGTCAAGAACTTATAAAAATTGTGAATGATGCAGAACATAGTTTGAAAGCGATTCAACATAATCCAAACTATGTGAAGCACGCAAATCTTTCAACGTATCAACAAAAAAATTAGTTGTTGCTATGCTTTAGATTTTTCACATTTATGTTCATCTCAGTTTTGGTGAGAGTAGGGCTTTGATGCTTTTTTATCGAGTGATGCTCACGTCGTGAATAGAATCTGTTAAAATATTTACCATTAAATAAAAAGCTGCATATGAATATGCAGCTTTTTACATTTTGAAAACGGATTCAAATTTATCACGTTGTCTGAGTAACAGGTAAAAACTGGCATATAGATTGCTTAGTAGCCTTGTATACCAATTTGTGTACATTCAAAAAATATTTGATACACAAGCGTATAGATTTCACATTCTACGATCTTAGATTTTAACAGGTACTATGGTATGACAACGCCTAATGCTTCAGTTGGTTTGTTAGAGCGCTTATTTAAGCTCAGCGATAACAAAACCAACTTTAGAACAGAAGTTCTAGCAGGTGTAACCACATTTTTGACCATGTGTTACATTATTATTGTAAATCCACTCATTCTTTCTGAAACAGGAATGGATCATGGTGCTGTATTTGTTGCAACCTGTTTGGCTGCTGCAATCGGATGTTTGGTCATGGGGATTATTGCAAATTATCCGATCGCACTTGCACCAGGTATGGGCTTAAATGCGTATTTTACCTATTCAGTGTGCTTGGGTATGGGTGTGCCTTGGCAAACAGCACTTGCAGCGGTCTTTGTTTCAGGTTTAGTTTTCTTAGCAATCAGTTTTTTCAAAATCCGTGAAGCAATCGTTAATGCCATTCCAATGTCGCTTAAATTTGCAATTGGTGGCGGTATTGGTTTATTCCTTGCATTAATTGCACTAAAAAATGCAGGAATAATTGTTGATAATCCAGCGACTTTAGTTGGTTTAGGCGATATTAAACAACCTACAGTATTGTTGGCACTCTTTGGCTTTTTGATGATTGTTGTTTTACATCAGTTTAAAGTCCGTGGTGCAATCATTATAAGTATTTTAGTGGTTACTGCGATTGCGACCGCTTTAGGTTTAAATGAATTTAAAGGTGTGGTTGGTCAAATTCCTTCTATCGCACCAACATTCATGCAAATGGACTTTGAAGGTCTGTTTACTGCAAGTATGGTCGGCGTTATTTTCGTATTTTTTATTGTTGATTTATTTGATAGTACAGGCACTTTGGTTGGTGTTTCACATCGTGCAGGGCTGCTACAAGATGGTAAATTACCTCGTTTGAAAAAAGCACTATTTGCTGACTCAACTGCAATTGTTGCAGGTGCTGCTTTAGGTACATCTTCAACTACCCCTTATATCGAATCAGCTTCTGGTGTTGCCGCTGGTGGACGTACAGGCTTAACAGCAGTTGTTGTGGCATTTTTATTTATTGGATGTCTATTTTTAGCGCCTCTTGCTCAGTCAGTACCAGGATTTGCAACCGCGCCAGCACTGTTATTTATTGGTGTACTCATGATTCAAGGTATCACCCAAATTGATTGGGAAGATATTACTGAAGCTGTTCCAGCATTTTTAACCATTGTATTTATGCCGTTCACATATTCAATTGCTGATGGTATTGCAATGGGCTTTATTAGTTATGCACTAGTAAAATTATTTACAGGTAAAGCAAAAACAGTACCTTATATGGTTTGGATTATTGCGGCACTTTGGGTATTTAAGTTTGTTGCATTTGGTGGTTAAACCACTTAAAAATCATTGATAAAACCTTTAAAGGGTGTACCTCATTAGGCAACACCCTTTTTTATTTAGACGTGGAGTTAATATGAATCAAATCGAGCTGATTCGTGCTTTACCCAAAGCCGAATTGCATGTGCATATTGAAGGGACTTTTGAACCAGAATTGATGTTTGCTATTGCACAGCGTAATCAGATTCAGATTCCTTATCAATCTGTTGAAGAAGTGAAACAAGCTTATAATTTTCACAATCTTCAATCTTTTTTAGATATTTACTATGCAGGCGCAAATGTGCTGGTGCATGAACAAGATTTCTATGATCTGGCTTGGGCATATTTTGAAAAATGTGCTGAGGACAAAGTCGTACATACCGAAATGTTCTTTGATCCGCAAACGCATACGGAGCGTGGGGTTGCATTCGCTACTGTATTAGATGGTTTGAAACGCGCTTGTAAAGATGCGAAAGAAAAGCTAGGTATTAGTTCCCAATTAATCATGTGCTTTTTACGTCATTTAAGTGAAGAAAAAGCATTTGAAACGCTAGAGCAAGCATTACCATTCAAAGATGACATTATTGCAATCGGTTTAGACTCAAGCGAAGTTGGACATCCTCCTGCAAAATTTGAACGTGTTTTTGCGAAAGCACGAGAAGCAGGTTTCTTGATCGTAGCACATGCAGGCGAAGAAGGTCCTCCTGAGTATATTTGGGAAGCTTTAGATTTACTCAAAGTGAATCGTATTGATCATGGTGTTCGTTCAGAAGAAGACGAGCATTTAATGACACGCTTAATCGCAGAAAAAATGCCGTTAACCGTTTGCCCTTTAAGTAACTTAAAGCTTTGTGTCGTGAATGATTTGGCTGAACATAACATCCGTCGTTTATTACAAAAGGGTGTACATGTTACGGTGAATTCAGATGATCCTTCATATTTTGGTGGTTATATGAATGATAATTTTATCGCGATTCAAAATGCTCTAGATTTATCAAATGACGAATTAAAGCAGCTGGCAATTAATTCTTTTGAAGCATCATTTATTTCTGAAGAAGAAAAGCAAAAGTGGATTGATGAAGTAAAGAAAGTTTAAAATAAAAAAAACCGCGTGAAGCGGTTTTTTTTCATCTAAACAAATTACTTAGGTTGTTTTAACATGCTCAATAAAACATTATCTTTATCAATTATATGGTGTTTAATCGCTGCTAAAACATGCCCTGCAATCAATAATCCTGCAAACCATGATAGGTAAATATGTATTGGTTTAACAATCGCTAATAGATCAGGATTGTCTTGAACTAAGCGAGGTATTTCAAATAAGTATAAAACAGGTGCAGGGTGTCCAGCACTCCAGCTAAATAAACAGCCAGTGATGGGTAGTGCAAGTAACATGAGGTAGAGTGCAAAATGCCCAATATGCGCGAGCGTTTTCATCATGGGTGACATGGTATTTGGTAATTCAGGTACAGGATGGGTATAGCGCCAAAATATTCGGATAACCACTAAAAAGATAATCGTTGTAGCAATATTTTTATGTAAGGTAATGACATCACCTTTGAAACTTCCATCAACTTCATAGCTTAAAAAATTCCCACTATAAAATCCAATAAGCCATGCAACGATAAAAATAGTGGCCATGAGCCAATGTAATACTTGTGCTGTGCGAGTGTAGTACTGTGCTGAGGTTGACATCGCAACATCCTAGCTGTGATATGAGTCATTCAATTCTAAATATCGTTGATAATTCCTCATACGGCGTATGTGTAACAGAGCGTTTTATGCTTGAAACGCTTAAATGTTGATAGCTCGGTGTTTTATTATGTAACTTGTCTACAACGTCATTTGATTAAATCTAATGGTTGTGCAAAATACGCCTGAAAGAATGTTATCGACAGGTTTAAGATCATGAAAAAATTACTATTCGTTGTACCTATGTTATTAGCTCTAAATGCTTGTGTTGCACCAAATGTAAATAATTCGGCAGCTACGACATCTCAACAGCTTGGTATGGCAGCTTTAAAAGTCGCTGTGAATGCAAAATGTATTAATGAAATAAACACTTTACCAGCATGGAAAACAGCAACACGATTAATGACTGTCGAGCAGCGAGAAACTATTCAAACCAATGTATGTGGATGTGTCAGCGAAAAAGCACCGAATAGTGTAACGGCAGTAGAGCTTGCTACAGCTGCGATTGATCCTACAGCACGCGCAACAATTGTTAATCAAGTGGTTTCTGAAACTGTGAATGCTTGTGTGGCTGAAGTACTAAACAAATAACTACCATAAAATAAAGTAGATAGGACTGAGCTTGATTCAGTCCTGCTATTCATATTAAGTTTATATCTATTTATAATTGCATACTATTTTAATTTTTTTATATCATGAGCTTATAAAAATACTTAGAGCTAGGATCGGTTTTAAAATGGATAAAAATAGATTTTAAATGTGTCGATAAAATACCCCCTATAGTTTTATTTGTAGCAGAGCTTACTCTAGTCGTTGTAAATACAAAAATGTATTAAGTGGCATTGCTGTTGCAAAAACCATGAATGCTTCAGTATCAGAAGTGCTAAAATAATACAGTTTAAATAAGTTTTAATTGGCTGCTCTAAAGTAGCTAATTTTTTGTGAGTAGTATAATGTTTGTTGCTGGTGTAGATGAGGCAGGGCGAGGTCCTTTAGTGGGTTCAGTTGTCGCTGCTGCTGTTATTTTAGATCCTAATAATCCGATCGAAGGTTTAAATGACTCTAAAAAGTTGACTGAAAAAAAACGTGAGAAACTTTTTTTAGAAATACAAGAAAAGGCACTTGCTTGGTCAATTGCTGAAGCAACACATGCTGAAATTGATGAATTTAATATTTTACAAGCAACTTTTTTAGCAATGCGTCGTGCTGTTGAAACATTAAAAATTCAACCTGAAAAAGTCATTGTTGATGGTAATCAAATTCCTAAAGGAATTGAGATTGCTTGTGAAGCAATCATAGGCGGAGATGCAACGCATGCTGAAATTAGTGCAGCGAGTATTTTAGCAAAAGTAACACGTGACCATCAAATGAAAGCGTTGGATTTAGAATATCCAGATTTTGGTTTTGCTAAACATAAAGGTTATCCAACCAAGGCTCATTTTGAAGCAATCGCATTACATGGGGTAATTGATCAACATCGTCGTAGTTATGCACCGATTAAGAAAGCACTTGGATTATAAGAATTAAAATACTTAATCCAAAAATAATTAAAGCGACTATTATTAGTCGCTTTAATTATTGGAGAAGAATTCTGTACATTAACGATTAAAGTTATTATGTTGAGTAAAATCGCTATTCTCTTCTTCATATGAATGTTGATAGTCTTGATCAAGATGTTGTAAATGCTCATGCATAGCACGTTCATGTTGGATACGTTGGTAAATTTCCTCACGATGCACAGAAACTTCTTTTGGAGCATTTACCCCAATACGCACCTGATTGCCTTTTACGCCAAGCACAGTAACACTGACTTGATCCCCAATCATTAATGTTTCTCCGACACGACGGGTCAGAATCAGCATGTTTATCTCCTTGCTAAACGCTTAAACTTGCGACAGGGAATTCATTGTTCGAAAGCACAGCCTTAATATACAGAAAATTAGAACAGAAATATGTAAAAAACAGTTTTTTTCGTAAATTCTGTTCAGACTATCTGAAAAACCTCATGGCTTAATATAACAGAGCCACTGTAATAAAAACTATAGTGGCTCTGTTTTTTTTACTATTTACTTGAAAGTAAAAAAGTAAATATACTCAATGAGCTATTAATTAAGCACGTACACTGCTTTCGCCATGTTCACGGTCTAAACCAAAAGCTGTATGTAAACAACGTACCGCAAGTTCTAAATAGTTTTCTTCGATGATGACTGAAATTTTAATTTCAGAAGTAGAAATCATCAAAATATTAATACCTTCATCAGCTAATGCTGAGAACATTTTGCTCGCTACGCCAGCATGCGAACGCATACCAACGCCTACAATAGAAACTTTTACGATGTCATCACGAGTTACAACTTCACAACCTTCGATACTGCTTGCAGTTTGATCTAAAATTGCGTTAGCTTTTGCTAAATCGTTGCGATTAACTGTGAACGTAAAATCAGTTGTACCATCTTCTTCAACATTTTGGATAATCATATCCACTTCAATGTTGGCATCGCTGATTGGCGATAAGATTTTAGAGGCAATACCCGGTTCATCAGGAACACCCAAAATTGTTAATTTTGCTTCATCACGGTTAAATGCAATACCTGAGATAATTGGTTGTTCCATATCGTCTTCTGCCTCAGTGGTAATTAGTGTGCCTACATTTTGTTTGAATTCGTCATCAAATGCACCATCATCATCATTATCAAAACTTGATAATACACGTAATGGAACTTGATATTTACCAGCGAATTCAACAGAGCGAATTTGTAAAACTTTTGAACCTAAAGATGCCATTTCAAGCATTTCTTCAAAAGAAATACGATCAATTTTCTTCGCTTTAGGTGCAACGCGAGGATCAGTGGTGTAAACACCATCTACATCGGTATAAATTTGGCATTCATCAGCTTTCAATGCCGCAGCAAGTGCAACACCTGACGTATCAGAACCACCACGACCTAAAGTAGTGATATTGCCGTTGGCATCAAAACCTTGGAAACCAGCAACAACAATGACACGACCAGCATCTAAATCAGTGGTCATGACATCAGTATCAATCGACTCAATACGTGCTTTAGTAAAAGCGCTATCTGTTTTAATACCAACTTGACGACCTGTATATGACTTAGCTTCTACACCAATTGAATTAAGTGCCATAGCTAACATAGAAATCGTTACTTGTTCACCCGTTGACACCATTTGATCTAATTCACGTGGGTCTGGGGTGCTGGTAATGGCTTTAGCAAGCGCAAGTAAGCGGTTAGTTTCACCACTCATTGCTGATACAACCACAACCACTTTATGGCCATGGTCATGCCAACGCTTGACACGACGAGCAACATTTAAAATGCGCTCAGGAGTACCCATTGAAGTACCGCCATATTTTTGAACGATTAATGCCATAACTATCCTTACCAATTAAACAAGTCTAACGACTTAAGGCACTTACACATATTTGAAGACCAGATTTAACTGGAAACTTCAACATACCACGCAACTCGTAAACTTCTCCTTTGTTAGAGGCAGGAAGTCTATATTGATATTCTCTCTCAGACAGTTTAATTGCCTGAATCTTGCCTTTGGAATTCCACAATGTTATTCCTGTCAATGGTTTAAACTCAACCAGAGACGTTTAAAGCGAATCGTTACAGCTTTTGTTACTGTAATTCGATTGAATAATTCAGTTTTGATCATATTTCTTTTAACATAATCAAATGGCATAAACTCACAATAGGGCAGCGGCTTGGTTAGTGCAGTAAGCTGATAAAAGTACTCGCATAACTGTTTAACTCAAAAAACCGCACATCCTATAATTCGTTTATGCATTGCACTTATTGTTCAAGCCAACTAGGAAGAGCAGCCATCACTTGCTCAAACTTGTCATTTAATGGTGCGCCACCTTGTGCTAAATCTGGTTTACCACCACCTTTACCACCAAGTTCTTGAGCTAAGTGCTTGATAATGTCGCCTGCTTTTAACGTGGAAGCATATTGCTTAGCGACAGACGCGATTAAACTCACTTTGTCACCTTCAATGCCAGCTAAAATAATGACTGCATCTTCTAATTTTGATTTTACGCTGTCATGAAGATTGCGTAATGATTTGGCATCTAAACCTTTTACTGATGTGATAAGTGTTTGACGGCCAGCAATTTCTTTCACTTGATCTAAAAGTTCAGCCGCTTGAAAGCTCGCTAACTTTTGGTTCAATTGTTCGATTTGCTTTTGAAGACTTGATGCAGTTTCAACAATCGCTTCAACTTTCTCAACTGTTTGGTCTTTTTGAGCTTTCAATAAACCGTTGATGGTTTGGATATCAGTTTCTGCTTTTTGGACAGCCTCTAGTGCTTTTGTGCCAGTCACAGCTTCAATACGACGTACGCCCGCAGCGACACCACCTTCGGATGTGATTTTGAACAAACCAATGTCACCCGTGCGTTTAACGTGTATACCACCACACAATTCGATTGAGAAGTTTTTATCTTCAATCACTGAACCCATTGAAAGTACGCGAACTTCTTCACCATACTTTTCACCAAACAGCATCATCGCACCTTTGGCTTTTGCTGACTCGATATCGAGCAGTTCAGTCGTTACAGGGCTATTTGCAATCACTTCTGCATTAACTAAACGCTCAATCTGCTGCAATTGTTCGAAAGAAACAGGTTGGTCATTGGCAAAGTCAAAACGTAAAATGTCACTTGCAACCAAAGAACCTTTTTGCTGAACGTGATCACCAAGAATTTGGCGTAAAGCCGCGTGTAAAAGGTGAGTCGCAGAGTGATTACGGGCAGTTGCTGCACGAATGTCTGCTTTAACGGTTGCTTCAACATTTTGAGTGGCTTTCAGGCTACCCATAGTCACGATACCTTGATGGACAAATGCACCACCAGATTTTTTAGTATCTTGAACTTCGAAGATACCTGTATCGTTTTTGAAGATACCTGTGTCACCAATCTGACCACCGCTTTCTGCATAGAAAGGGGTTTGGTTCAATACGATCAGTGCTTCGTCACCTTCGTTAATTTCATCAACTTGAACGCCATCTTTATAGATCGCAACAATTTGACCTTGACCTTGAGTTGCATCATAACCATCAAATTGAGTTTCGCCTTCAACTTTAACAATGCTGTTATAGTCAACTGCAAATTTACCAGCATCACGTGCACGTTGGCGTTGTGCAGCCATTTCAACTTCAAAACCAGCTTCGTCAATCGTCAGGTCACGTTCACGCGCAATATCAGCAGTTAAGTCAGTTGGGAAACCATAAGTATCATAAAGTTTGAATACAGTTTCACCTGCAATTACACTACCTTTCAGTAGCGCTAATTCACCTTCTAATAACTTCAAGCCTTGCTCAAGTGTTTTAGCGAATTGCTCTTCTTCTTTAAGTAGTTGCGCTTCGATGCGTGCTTGCTGTGCAGCAAGCTCTGGATAAGCCTCACCCATCACTTCAATTAGTGGTTGCAACATCTTGTAGAAGAATGAACCTGTTGCACCTAACTTGTTACCATGACGTACTGCACGACGAATAATACGACGCAATACATAGCCACGTCCTTCATTAGAAGGATTTACACCATCAGCAATCAAGAAAGAGCATGAACGTGCATGATCCGCAATAACTTTAAGAGAGGCAGGATATTCAACTGGTTTATTTTGTGCTTTTGCATCAGCTTCAATTGCTGTGGTATCTAAACCAATGATGTCAGCTGCTGCTTTTAATAAGTGTTGAAACAAATCAATTTCATAGTTTGAATTGACGTGCTGAAGTACCGCAGAAATACGCTCCAAGCCCATGCCTGTATCTACAGATGGTGCTGGAAGAGGGTGCATCACACCATCCGCAGTACGGTTAAACTGCATAAATACGTTGTTCCAGATTTCGATGAAACGGTCACCATCTTCTTCAGGAGAGCCAGGTAGACCACCCCAAATATGGTCGCCATGATCATAGAAAATTTCAGAACATGGACCACATGGGCCTGTGTCACCCATTGCCCAGAAGTTATCAGAAGCGTATAGACCGCCTTTATTATCACCAATACGGATAATACGTCCTGCATCGATTCCGATTTCTTTATTCCAAATATCAAAAGCTTCATCGTCTGTATGATAAACAGTGACGTATAAACGATCTTTTGGTAAGCCTAACCATTGTTCGCTGGTTAAAAATTCCCAAGCAAATTTCAATGCATTTTGTTTGAAATAATCACCAAAAGAGAAGTTACCTAACATTTCAAAGAAGGTATGGTGACGTGCAGTGTAGCCTACATTGTCGAGGTCATTGTGTTTACCGCCTGCACGAACACATTTCTGAGATGAAACTGCGCGGACATAATCGCGCTTTTCGAGCCCCAAAAAGCAATCTTTAAACTGGTTCATACCTGCGTTGGTAAACAGCAAAGTAGGATCGTTGGCGGGAACGAGTGAGCTCGAAGCGACACGTGTATGCCCTTGCGATTCAAAGTAACGCAAAAATGCTTCACGAATTTCAGCTGATGTCATAAAACGAGTACTCACAACCAAGCGTCCATAATTTTAAAGGTGCTAAATTATAACGGAAAATACCTATCCGACCAACGATTTTACAAGCAATATCATATAAAACTGTGATTAAGCTAAAAATCTATATTCAACAACGCGCTTCATGTTTTACCATATAGCATATAAATGATGATGTTTTTATGAATAAGGGCTCTGCATGCAACGTATCGCTATCAATGGATTTGGTCGAATTGGTCGAAATGTATTACGTGCATGGTTTGAAAATCCAAAACACTTCCAATTTGAAATCGTTGCAATCAATGATATTGCTGATGTGCAAACTTTAGTTCATTTATTTAAATATGACACGACTCACGGACGCTTTGCTGGGCAAGTTGAAATTCAAATTGAAAATACAGATATTTTTCTTAATATTCAATCCAATCAGCGTCAGTTAAAACTTCAAGTTTTTAAACAATCCGAGCCTGAGTTATTGCCTTGGAATAATTTAAATATCGATGTTGTACTTGAATGTACAGGCTTGTTTCGTTCAAGAGTTGATGCAACCAAGCATATTAATGCGGGTGCGAAACGCGTCATTATCGGTGCTGCACCTTTTGACTCAGTGGATGCTGCTATCGTGTATGGTGTCAATCACAATGATGTGAAATCAACTGATCAGATTATTTCAAGCGTATCATGTACCACACAAGCATTAGTGCCATTGGTTAAAATAATTGATGATGCTTTTGGTATTGATACTGCCTTAATGACTGAAATTCATGCAGTTACAGCAGATCAATCTGTTTTAGATCATGCCCATCGTGATTTACGACGTGCACGTGCTTCGGGTCAAAATATTATCCCTACGACTTCAAGTGCATTAGGTGCTTTAAAACAAGTCATGCCAAAAATGGAAAATAGAATTGATGGATATTCAATTCGAGTACCCACAATAAATGTGGCAGCTATTGATCTCACTTTTGTTTCGCATTCACCGATCACTGTGCATAAAGTGAATGAGGTTTTGACTAAAGCGGCTCAATTTGATTATGCGCAAATTATGCAAGTAACGAATGAGGATCTAGTCTCTAGTGATTTTAATCATTCACCCTATTCTTTAATTGTTGATTTGACACAAACCATGGTGGTTGGGCATCAAGCTAAGGTTTTTGCGTGGTACGATAATGAGTGGGGTTATGCAAATCGCCTTTTAGATTTGTGTGAGTCATTTTGTGATTAAATCTTTATAAAAATTCATTTGGGGATAAAAATGACATTAATATTGATTTGGGGTTTTATTATATTGCTTGCAGTTGCGATTGCTTTCTTGTTTTGGTTTCAGTTTAAAAGCAATAATTTGGTTCAAAGTACTCAACAGGTTCTTCAATTGGAAGAAAAAGTGATTCATTTAGAATTACATTTAAAAAAAGGATTGGAGATCATGCAAGATATGGCTAAAAAAATGCATGTTCAACAAGAGGTTTTAGATAAAACGGTTGCAAATATTGCAGCTTTAGAAAAGCAGAACGCTGAGTTGGTGAATGTTTTGGAAATCGTTGTTAAAAATAACGCTAAAAAATAATAATTTAAAATCTTAAAATTTATTGTTTGGTTTAATAAATCACTTTGTTATGATTCGAGATGCTTAATAATTTATAAATGTATCAGGATTATATGGACACTATTTCAAAAAAGATAACAGGATGCTTTGTTTTATTTTCTGGATTACTCTTAACTGCTTGTGGTGGAGGTGGGGGAAATTCGCAAGCAAAGCTTACTGAAAGTGATGAAGCAATCTATCAAGTATATTATCAAAAACCAATTATATCCGAGGGTTCTATTCCCGAGTCTTTTGAAATCACCAAGTATTCTATAAAAAATAATGAAATCAACTTTACAAAATCGCGTAATCAACCATTAACTGAACGTATTCTGACTGAACAGAAAGTTTTTGAAATAAATACACCTCAAACAAATACTTTAAAGAAAATTTCACCTACAGTTTGGACATATGAGCGCCTACCTGAACTTAAGCAGAATCTAAATTTTGAACTAGTAAATTTAGGTGGGGAAAATATATTTGATCGTGTGTTGCCAGGCTATCGTGATAATATAGATTTCAACAAGATGGATGATCGTTTTAATAAAGAACTCATTGCCTTTAATCAACATTATAAAAATTCAGTTTTTCCAAATGGAAGCATTTGTTATCGGCTAAAGCAAACACAATGGAATCAGCCTTATATTAGCCAAATTTCTTCTTTTAGTAATTCTCTATTTACATTGGAAAGAGATAGGGTTTATAGCGAATATGATAATTTAAGCTATTCTTTGTATTCGAATAAAGATGATTATCATTTGGCTTGGGGGGAATGGCATAGTTATGATTGGATATTTTTATTAAATAATATCAATATTGTTGATACTATCGGTGTTCTAGGCGACATTGATAATAAGTCAGCACCAGCAATATTTACCCAAGCGATACCATGGAAAGCTGATAATAGTTTGAAGTATGAGCGTGAATCATTGAAAAATATTGAGAAAAACACTTTTGATAGTCCATTGGCTAAAGAAATTATATTTAATCAAAAACTCAGAATCGCAAGCTTAGAAAAAAGTTGCTTTGCATATAATTTAACAGCAATTAATGCTGTAAAAAAGTTAGATCTGATCAATTGGAAACAAGGGGATAGTTCAGGTATTGGGCAGTTCTTTGGAATGAGAACTTGGATTTTTGAGCCAAATTCCTAGTAATAATCTATTGAAATTATTAGTTAATCATGTAAAAGCTGTTTATTTTTTATAAGGTGGAATAAGCAGTTTTTCTTCAAATTCTCAGGTGCATGATGTAAATCTTCATGCTACACTACGCTGAATCGGGCATTCACCCGATTTTTTTATGTGGTTGCTTTTTACGTAGATCGTTCTGCGTTAAACAGATTTTAGGTTTGAAACATGACCATTTCAGAGACATGGTTGCTCCCTGATGGGGTAGCAGATGTATTGCCCGAACAAGCGCAAGTGGTTGAAACTTTGCGTCGAGAAGCTTTAGATTTCCTCGCAGTTCGAGGTTATCAATTGGTTTATACACCATTTATTGAATACATCGAATCGTTGTCTTCATTATCAGAATCCAATCAAGATTTAGATTTAGTCACCTTTAAAGTTATTGATCAACTTTCTGGGCGTTTGCTTGGCGTGCGTGCGGATATGACACCGCAAGTTGCGCGTATTGATGCACATGTTCGTCCGATTGAAGGTGTGGCTCGTTATTGCTATGCAGGTACAGTCCTTCATACAAAACCGCAAAATTTCAATGCAACACGTGCGCCTTTACAGTTAGGTGCTGAACTATATGGTCATAACAGCATCGAAGCAGATGTTGAAATGATAGATGTGATGTTGGCTTTAATCGAACATACGCATAATTTGCATGGTGTTCATTTGGATTTAGGTCATGTTGGTTTATTTCGTAGTTTAGTAAAACGTGCCGGACTAAATAAAAACACTGAAAGCGTACTTTCTGATTTATATCAGCGTAAAGCTTTACCTGAGCTAGAAGAATTTACAAAAGATTTAGCAATGGGAACAGATTTTTATGCTTTAGGTCGCTATGCCAGTGATTTAGATGCATTACAGACTCACTTAAGCCAAGATATTTTAAATGATGTCGAGTTTAAAAATGAATTCGATGCATTGAAAACAACATTTGCACAAATTCAATCACGTTGGCCAAGTCTAAATATTGGTATTGATGTGATTGAATTACGTAGTTATCACTATCATACAGGTTTAATGTATGCCATTTATGCGCCAAACCGCGCTGCGCCACTTGCTCAAGGTGGTCGTTATGATGGAATTGGTGAGCATTTTGGACGTTCACGTCCAGCAACAGGATTTAGTTGTGATTTATATGCTTTAGGTGCGACACAATTTGTTGAAATTGAAACAATTGTTGCGCCAAAAGGTAGTGATCAAGATTTATTAAATACAATTGCAAAGACACGTCGCCAAGGTTTATGTGTGGTGCAATTGCTAGGTAATGACGATTTAAGCTCAGTACCATATGCGACCCATCAAATGGTGTCTCAAAATGGTCAATGGGTGATTGAGAAAATTTAATTGCCGAGCTAAAGGCTTGGTTTCCAATTTTAACAGCATGATGTAATGAGGCTATTATGGGCAAAAATGTTGTGGTACTTGGTACCCAATGGGGCGACGAAGGAAAAGGTAAAATCGTCGACCTGCTCACAGATCAAGCGGCTGCGGTCGTACGCTATCAAGGCGGACATAACGCAGGGCATACTCTTGTCGTAGGTGGTAAGAAGACTGTATTACACCTCATTCCATCAGGTATTTTACGTGAAAACGTATTGTGCTTAATCGGGAATGGTGTCGTTCTTTCTCCTGAAGCGCTAATCAAAGAAATGGCAATCTTGGAGCAAGAAGGCGTACCTGTTAAACAACGTTTACGTATTTCTCCAAACTGTCCACTTATTTTGCCGAACCACATTGCACTTGATCAAGCACGTGAAAAGAAACGTGGTAATGCGAAGATTGGTACGACAGGTCGTGGTATCGGTCCTGCATACGAAGATAAAGTTGCGCGTCGTGCTGTACGCGTTGCAGACTTAATTCGCGGTGGTGCGTTACTTGAAGAAAAACTTCAGGAAATGTTAGAGCTACATAACTTCCAACTTTCGCAATTCTATGGCGTTGAAGAAGTTAAATTTGAAGATGTACTGGCACTTTGTAACGAATGGCGTGAAGTACTTGCGCCATTAGTGATTGATGTGACTAAAGTGCTACATGATTACCGTAAAGAAGGTAAGGCAATCATGTTTGAAGGTGCGCAAGGGTCATTACTTGATATCGATCACGGTACTTATCCTTATGTAACAAGTTCGAACACAACTGCTGGTGGTGTGAGTTCAGGTTCAGGTATGGGTCCATTACATTTAGATTATGTATTAGGTATTACTAAAGCATATACAACACGTGTTGGTGCTGGTCCATTCCCAACAGAGTTACACTATGATGCATCTACCGATACAGGTGATGCTATTGGTCGTCACTTAGGTACTGTTGGACATGAATTTGGTGCGTCTACTGGTCGTCAACGTCGTTGTGGTTGGTTCGATGCTGAAATCTTACGTCGTTCAGTTGAAGTAAATTCATTATCTGGTATTTGCTTGACTAAACTTGATGTATTAGATGGTTTAGAAGAAATTAAAATCTGTGTTGGTTATGAAGATGTTGATTCAGGCTGTGCGGGTTCTTCTGATGCGATTTCATTTGAAAGCTTAAAGCCGATCTATGAATCAATGCCGGGTTGGAGCGAATCAACTGTTGGTTTGACTCAAATTGATCAACTTCCTGCAAATGCGTTGGCTTATGTAAAACGTATTGAGCAGTTAATTGAGTGTCCAATTGATATCGTTTCAACTGGTCCTGATCGCGCAGAAACAATTGTATTACGTCATCCATTTTCAGCATAAGCTGATGTGGTGATTGAAAAGCTCTCATGAATTTGAGAGCTTTTTTTATGGAAAAATTTTAAAAAATCGAAGACAACATGACATTAAAATTGATTGCCGAAGACTTTATTCAACCAGAACATCTTAATGCAGTTTTACCTCTGTATCAGGAACTTATTGAGAAAACTAGATCTGAACCAGGTTGTATTGCTTATGATCTTTATCACGATCACAAACAGAAAGGACATTTTGTTTTTATTGAAGAATGGATGAGTCGCGAAGCGCTGGATTTACATGTACAGTCAGAGCATTTTCAACGCTTAGTACCGCTAATTGATCAATATCAGATACAAGCTGGTCGTTTTACTCATCTACATCGTTTCGAAGTTTTATTATCCAATAAAGAATAAGCTGCTTTTTACTGGAAGATCAGCAATAGCAAAAAATCAGCTTTTGATTCCAATCTTTGTTATTTCACAGCTAAAAAAATTCTGGTTATATTAGCTTTACGTTCAAACAAAGAGGGCTTTAACGATGACGAAAAAGAGAATCCGCTACAATGGTTATGAATTAGCGTGCTGATGTTAATTAAAAATCAATGTGCTTAAAAGGTACAAACCAATTTTGATCAGGCGGGTAGAAAAGTTGGTTTGAACATTTTATAAAAATAAAAAAATTATTTTTAACAATAAAAATTGATAAATTACGAAGAGAACCGAAAGGTTCTCTTTTTTATTAGATTATTCTTCAACTTCTCTCACTGCATTATAAGCAGCGGCAGGTTCAATATTAAGCAGTTTCTTTCCAAAACTTCTTAACCACCAAACCAGTTGAGAAGTGAAAGGAACTGTTGCACTAACCTCAACAATATTTTCTTCTAATGGTGTAATTGTTTGATCTTTGCTTAATTGACTCTCATAAAAACTTTGAGCTGTACTTTCAGTCATCGTTAGCTTTAATAGAATCTGTTCTGTAGGTTTACTATAATCAACACGGAAACCAAGTGCACCTGATTCAATATAATTATCAATATCAAAATTTACAGGATGTAAGGCACGACTATCTAAGACTATAGCTGCTTTAAAACGGTGCAGTGCAAAAGTTTGAACTTCAGTTTTATCATTTCGAGTACAAATCAAATAAATCACTGCACCTTTTTGAACCAATGCAAGAGGGTTGAGAATATAGGTTTTATCTTCACCTTGATTTATTCTGGCGCGATAAACACATTCAATTTGTTTATCTTGTAACAATCCTTCGTAAATTGCTTGTTGCGCATGTTTATCGACCATAGGTGGAATTAAGGGTTGATTTGCAGGGACAATTCGTACTCGATTAATCCATTGTCTGACATTATTTTGTGTAGATAAGCTGCGTTTTGCTAAATCAAACCAAGGTGTCATTTCTTCAAGAAGACTAGGTGGAAGTAGGTGGCGTAAATGCTCTTCAACCATCATGAAGGTTACTGCTTGTGAGCTGGTCATGTGTGGCAAACTTTGAATCGGAGCATCAGAACGCCAACGCCAGCCTTGCGGCACAGTCTTATTGCTTTCAATTGGAAAGCGTTGAGCAATTTGATTTAAATCACGCTGAATCGTCCGAAGACTGATTTCAATGCCTTCTCTTTCTAATATTTCTTGTAATTCACGAGTACCCATCCATTTCCCAGTCGATAAACGAGAAAGTATCTGCCACTGGCGATAAAGACTATTAGACGTTTCTTTTTCTTGTATGGATGACATAGGCGAATAACTAAATTGTTTGATCTAAAGCAGACACAATAAAAAAACTCTTTGTATTTAGCAAGCCCATCTGATCTAGATTACTCATTTACGACTGAATCTAATTCACATTTAGTTGAATATCTGAGACTTAATAAATGAAAAATTAGAATTTGTATAAGTGGCATTGAAATTGCTTATTAGATATATGAATAAATGATGAGACGAGGTTTCTATGACAGAACAAGAGCACAACCTACATATCAGCACAGATTATTACGCGCCAGATCAAACGGCTTCTACGGTTTCAACGGATTCGTCTTCATTTATTTCTCAGCTCAGTGTGAGTACCAATTTGTTTGAGCAACTTAAATCAGAGTTTTTTAATGAGATGTTGGATGATAAAAGCTTTAACGGAGAGGCTTCAAAAAAAATTGAACAATGGTTAAGCATTCGAAGTTTAGATGAATTAAAAACATTGGGAACCCAAGCCAAGCAACATTTTTTATATCAAGGTATTACTTTTAATGTTTATGGTGATCAAGAGGGAACAGAACGTACGATTCCTTATGACCTGATTCCTCGTGTGATTGAAAAAAAACAATGGGAGAAAATTTCTACAGGTTGTGAGCAACGTGTTAAAGCACTTAATTATTTTTTAGACGATATTTATCACGCTCAACATATTTTAAAAGAAGGATTAATACCTGCTCAGCAAGTGATGATGCATGAAGCCTTTCAACCACACATGTTGAAACATCATCTTAAAGGAAAAATTTACTCTCAGATTAGTGGTATCGACATTATTCGTGATGGACAAGGTGATTTCTTTGTATTGGAAGATAATTTAAGAACACCTTCTGGTGTCTCATATATGTTGGAAAGTCGTAAGATTAGTCAAAAGCTGATGCCAGATCTATGCACTACAAATAATTTACAAAGCATTGAACAATATCCAATGTTATTAAGAGCAATTTTGGAAGAAAATGCGCATGTTGATAATCCATTAATCGTTGTTTTAACACCAGGTCGATTTAATAGTGCTTATTATGAACATGCATTCTTAGCGCGAGAGATGGATGTTCCTTTGGTAACAAGTCGAGACCTATTTGTTGATGATGATAAAGTATTTGTGAAAACAGTTCGTGGTCGTCAACAAGTGGATGTAATTTATCGCCGGGTTGATGATGAATTTCTTGATCCATTAACATTCAAGCCTGATAGTACTTTGGGTGTAGCAGGATTGATGTCGGCGTACTTGCAAAATAATGTTGTGATTGCGAATGCACCCGGCACTGGTGTTGCAGACGATAAATCAATTTATCCATATGTAGATAAAATGATTGAATTTTATTTAGGTGAGTCTCCTATTTTAAGTAACGTTCCAACTTATCAGTGCCGTGATCATGATCAATTAGATTATGTGCTCGGTAATCTAGAAAAACTTGTAGTCAAAGAAGCTCAAGGTTCTGGCGGATACGGCATGCTGATTGGGCCACAAGCTGATTCACAACAAATTGAAGAATTTAGACAAAAAATTATTGAAACACCACACCTATATATCGCGCAACCAACTTTGGCTTTATCTGTTGCTCCAACGCTAACCACAGATGGAGTCGCAGAACGGCATATCGATTTACGTCCATTCGTATTGAGCTCTCCGTATCGTACTGAAATTGTTCCTGGTGGACTAACCCGTGTGGCAATGCAAGCAGGGTCGCTGGTAGTCAACTCATCTCAAGGCGGTGGAATTAAAGATACATGGGTGGTGGAGACGTTACGTTCATAAACCTTTCTGACAGACTCTAAGCTTCGGGCACACATCACACTTGCTGAGTGCCTGAGCTGATTTAATAATATATAAGGGAGGACATGTATGGTTTTACTTAGCTCGAGCGCTCAACATATTTATTGGTTAGGACGTTATTTATTTAGAATTGGTCATGTCGCAAGTCATTTACCATTTTCAACGGATCAACAAGCAGCGGAATTTGCTCAAGCACTGTCTTTACAGATCGATGATGCTGAAAATTTGAATCAATTTATGCTAGCAAGAGCTCAGCCATATTCTCTGCTAAGTCAACTTGAGATTGCGAGAGATAATATCCAAGAATTGAGAGGATTGCTGACTGCTGAAGCATATGCTGAAATCAATTATTTAATTAAAAATACTCCTTCAGATGCATTGGCAATACAGCAAGTCGTAGAAGAGTGTTGTTCTATTTTAAAAGCAGAACAAGAAGAGATTTTCCTATTTTTTGACATAGGACAAGCGGTTGAACAAATTGATACTTATTTTAGATTTTATCAAAATATTGATCATGTGATTGAAGCGGTAGATTTTAAAGTTAAACGGTTATTTAGTTTAGGTTGGAATGATTTAGAGCCAAGTTGGGAGATTTTAAAAACAGAACCTTATTTAAATCAGTTTTATGCTTTTACTTATAAACTTGAAAATCAATTCGAGGTGCATGCATGAAACTTATGGTGAATCATCAAACGCATTATCGTTATACTCAGACTGCGCGTAATAGCGTGCAGTCCATTAAAATGATGCCCCAAAGTTCCAAACATCAAACCGTTGAAAATTGGCATGTCAGCGTACCTGGGCAATACTCATGTAAGAGGGATTCGTTTAATAACTTATGGATCACAGCAACTCAAAGATATGATTATCATTATTTAACGATTATGGCGCAGGGAATTGTCGATTTATTCGATACTGAACTTGGTAGTTTTGAGAGCGATGTTTCACCAATTATTTTTCAACAAAGAACAGCAATGACTTGCTGTGATTTAACTATGGCTGATTTTGCTCAGAGTGTCGTAAAAGTCAAAGATCGTCAGCATTTGATTCTGTTAGCTGAAGAAATTTTAAGACAAATACCTTATCAGCCTGAAAGTACTTCTGTGACGACCTCAGCGATTAATTCCTTTTATGCTGGGCAGGGTGTGTGCCAAGATCATGCGCATGTATTAATTGCAATGTGCCGTTCACTCAATTTGCCTGCACGATATGTTTCGGGTTATTTATATGATCAAAATCAACCACACCTCGCCAGTCATGCATGGGCAGAAGTATTTGTGGATAATGAGTGGTATTGTTTCGATGTAAGTAATCAGATATTTACACCTCAGAATCATATTTACGTTGCAGTTGGACGTGATTATTTGGATGTAGCACCTGTTCGTGGTGTGCGAGAGCAGGGAGGTGTAGAAAGTATGATGTCTGTTGTTCAGGTTTTGGCTTGTTGAGTTTAAAGAGAGAAAGATGACCTATTGTTGTGCATTAAGATTGGAGCAGGGTTTAGTATTGATCAGTGATACACGAACCAATGCTGGGGTCGATCATATTTCTGTATTTCGTAAATTACATACTTTTGGTGTTGATGGTGAGCGTTTTATCGCGTTACAAACGGCTGGAAATTTAGCGACAACTCAAGCTGTGATTGGGCATTTGCAAAATGCACTTGCTTTGGATCAAGAGCCAAATCTTTTTACTGTTAAAACAATGTTTGAAGTTGCTGAATTAGTGGGCAAAACATTACGTAAGGTTTTAGAAGATATTACCGAAAATACCCAAGAACAGATGAACTTTTCTTGCAGTATTTTAGTGAGTGGACAAATTAAGGGCGAGGAAATCCAACTTTATAATGTTTATCCTCAAGGAAATTTCATTTGTGCAACCATCGATACACCTTATTTTCAAATTGGTGAAAGTAAATATGGGAAACCTATTTTAGATCGTGCTTTGCATTATACGATGCCACTTGCTGATGCTTTACGTTGTTCATTAATCTCTTTTGATTCAACTTTGAGATCGAATGTCTCTGTTGGATTACCATTGGATGCGTTGATATATCACAAGGATAGTCTTGTCATACCTGAAGGGAAGCGCATCGGAGAGGAAGATCCGTACTTTAGTCAAATTAGTAAGCAATGGTCAGAAACTCTGCGTCGAGGGCTACAGGAGTTACCAAAACCTACCGTTGATTATGGTCTATAAATAGAAGCGAACTACTCAAAGTAGTTCAACCCCTACTTTGAGACTCTATTTTTTTTATGATCATAGGTTTATCTTTTTGTTTAAGGTTCGATCTAGTGACAGGATACTAGGTTTAGATGTAATGAGTACAGTTAAAAGAAACATATAGAGCAAATCGTGAGTATAGAAGAACCAACTGAACCAGCTAATTAGATCTAAGCCGTTTGGAATTGTATGGATTCCAATGGTATATAATGCGGTAAGACAAATTATGAATAATAGAATGCTGCTAAGCTGAGTCAATAATCCGAGGAGCAGAAATAAACCTGCAAGCATTTCGGTAGTGGAAACAAAAGTACTCATAATTTCAGGAAATGGAATGCCTGCATCAATGATTGTCTCCAACATAATCAGTTTATTTTTCTCAACGAAAAGCTTATTGAAGCCTGTGGTGAAGAAAAAAATGCCGATAGAAATTCGGATCAGAAAAATAACGAATTGTTGAATCGGCATTTTATTAAGCGGATTATCGTATATCAGTTTTAGCATTTTAAGTTTAAATGGTTAAAACTGTATTAGAAATAAAACACAAAAAATGATCAAGTATTGTTTAGTTACCTAGTCGTCGAGTAGGGCGTTGTGTAAGGCGGCAAAGTAATTCATAACCAATTGTTCCATTTGCATGTGCAACTTCATCAACTAAACGTTGCTTACCCCATAGCTCAACTTTCGTGCCAATTTCTGCATGAATATGGGTTACATCAATCGCAATCATATCCATACTGACACGTCCAACAACAGGAACCATTTGTTGGTCAATTGCAACAAAATTTTGTTTCACGTAAGCGCGTGGATAGCCGTCACCATAGCCAATAGAGACAATAGCTATAGTCAAAGGACTTGGGGCAGTGAATGTTGAGCCATAGCCTACATATTCACCTTGTTGAATTTGATTTAATGCAATGATCTCAGCAGTGAAACTCATGACTGGTTTGAGATCGAGCTCAGATACATTTTTATCCGAAAATGGTGATGCTCCGTACAACATAATTCCAGGGCGAATATAATCAAAATGAAGTTCTGGATATTTATAAATTGCTGCTGAGTTACAGCAAGAGGCAAATATTGGGTCACACGCTTGTTTAACTGCTAAAAATTGATTTTTTTGCTGTTCATTTAAGGGATGTTCTGCATCAGCATTGGCAAAATGCATGGTTAAAACGCAAGTAAAACCTTCAGCTTTTAAGCGTTGAATAACGGCAATAATTTCTGTTTTTTTAAAACCCAAGCGGTTCATTCCACTATTGAGTTTAACCCACACTTTTAATCCAAGAGCGTTGTAATTTTCTTTATTTTGGATTAACCACTCTACTTGTTGGTGATGATGAACCACGCATTCAAATTGATGTTGTATAACTTGAGGCATTTCATCTTCAGAAAATATACCTTCAATCAATGTAATTGGTTGAGTGTATCCAAGTTGCCTAATCTCTAAAGCTTCTTCTAGACAGGCGACACCAAAAGCATCCGTGGCCTCTAAGGCGGCTAAACAGTTTTTGACTCCATGTCCATAAGCATTGGCTTTGACCATACTGACGATTTTTGAATGTGGAGCAAGTTGTTTAACACGGTTTAAATTATATTGCAGTGCTTCACTGTCAATATAAACTGTTGCTTGGCGCACCCTGAGTTCTCCTTTGGGTCGACTTGGATTGTATATAAAATAAAAATAGTTTGAATGTTATTCGTCATCTTCATACTGAGCATAGAACTCAGGCGATAAATTACTGAAGCGAGTGTATTGGCCTTCGAAGGCTAAACGAACGCTACCAATTGGACCGTTACGCTGTTTACCGATAATAATTTCTGCTGTACCCGCTTCTTTAGATTCTTTGTTATAAACTTCATCACGGTAAATAAACATAATTAAATCGGCATCCTGCTCGATTGCACCCGATTCACGTAAATCTGACATCACTGGACGTTTGTTTGGGCGATTCTCCAAACTACGGTTAAGCTGTGACAGTGCAATCACAGGGCAATTCATTTCTTTTGCAAGTGCTTTTAAACTACGTGAAATTTCAGAAATCTCACCAACACGGTTATCACCCATGCCTGGAACTTTCATCAATTGCAAGTAATCGACCATGATGCAACCAATTTTACCATCATGCATTTTTGCAATTCGTCGAGCACGTGCACGAAGTTCTGTTGGTGGAAGAGCAGAGGAGTCGTCGATGTACAAATGCATTTCTTGTAATTGCAAGATTGTACCCGTAACTTTCGTCCATTCATCTGCATCCAAATTACCAGAACGTAAATGACCTTGGTGTACTTTACCCATTGCTGAAATCAAACGCATTGCAATCGAATCTGCTGGCATTTCCATAGAAAACACTAAAGCAGGTAAACGATTATATTGCAGAACGCTTTCAACCAAGTTCATCGCAAAAGTGGTTTTACCCATCGACGGGCGAGCCGCAACAATGATTAGATCACCAGCTTGCATACCAGAAGTTTTATTATCAAGTTCTAAAAAGCCTGTAGTTAAACCGGTGATATTTCCCTCTAATTTAGAAAGTTCATCTAGTTTAGAAATAACATCCGCCGTTACAGAGCTAATCGATTTTGGGCCTGAATCTTTTTTATTATTGTTATGCTGTTCTGCTAGCGAGAAAATTTGAGTTTCTGCTAAATCTAGAATTTCACTAACAGGTCGGCCTTTGGTGTCATAAGCATTTTGTAAAATATCACTACTGACTTTAATCATTGCACGTAGTGTTGAAAATTCTTTAATTTTACTGGCATAAGTTTCAAGGTTATAAAAACTTGAAGGGGAATCTGCCATCAGTTGCATTAAATATTCTTCGCCACCAATTGCATCTAACAAGTTTTGTTTGAGTAACCAATCATTTACCAAAACAGCATCATAAGGAGAGTTTTCTTGAGCCAGTTTTTCAATTGCACGATAAATATATTTATGACGTGTAGCATAAAAATCATTTTCTTTGAGTAAGTCACTAACTTGCTCAAAGGATTCAGCAACCGTCATTAATGCAGCTAAAACAGCTTGCTCGATTGCAAGATTATGAGGCGGGGTGCGAAATTCTTTTAATTGACCTGAGTCACTCACTTTACTCTCTGTGTTTGGAGAATTTTTTGTAAAATTGGCATTCGCCTGTGACATAACAAGACCTAATAAAAAAGATGAAACATAACCGAGTGACTATCTTAATCCAAATGGAGGTCAACGCGACAATTTAATTCAGTGAAAATTGTGTAAGTGGTGAAAAATTAAAAGTTGAACTTTATTTATAAAATTTTGACATAAAAAAAGAGCATGTAAAACATGCTCTTTTTCTTTGCAGAAATTACTCAGATACGATAGTAACGAGAACTTCAGCAACAACATCATGGTGCAATTGGATTGCGATGTTGAATTCACCAGTGTGACGAAGCGCACCGTTTGGTAAACGAACTTCTGCACGGTCAACAACAAGACCTGCATTCGTTAAAGCGTCAGCGATGTCACGAGTACCGATTGAACCGAAAAGTTTACCTTCATCACCAGCTTTCGCAGTGATTACGATATTAACTTCGTTCAATTGTTCAGCACGTGCATTTGCAGCAGCTAAAATATCAGCTTCTTGCTTCTCAAGCTCAGCACGACGAGCTTCAAAAGCTGAAGTGTTAGCTTCAGTTGCAGCTACTGCTTTACCTTGAGGAATCAAAAAGTTACGACCGTAACCAGCTTTAACTGATACTTTGTCGCCTAATTTACCAAGATTTTTAATGCGTTGTAATAAGATAACGTCCACAGCTCACCTCACTTACTTATGGTTGTCAGTGTACGGAATCAAAGACAAATAGCGAGCTTGTTTAATAGCTAACGCTAATTGGCGTTGATAACGAGCTTTAGTACCTGTAATACGGCTAGGAACAATCTTGCCGTTTTCAGTGATGTACTGTTTTAGAGTGTCGATATCTTTGTAGTCGATATACGCAACTTTCTCAGCTGTAAAGCGGCAGAACTTGCGACGACGGTAAAAACGTGCCATTGAGGTTCTCCTTATTCAGCTTCTGGAATTGCGTGTTGTGCTTCTTCACGTTGAGCTTTACGCGCACGTTTTTCTTCAGCACTTTTAGCAAGTAATGATTCTTCAGTAATTGCATTTTCACGACGGATAATGATGTTACGAATAATTGCATCGTTATAACGGAACAATTCTTCTAACTCATCAAGAGTCGTTTGACCACATTCAACATTCATAAGAATGTAGTGTGCTTTGTGGATTTTGTTGATTGGGTAAGCCAATTGGCGGCGGCCCCAATCTTCTAAACGGTGAATTTGACCTTCAGCTTCTTTGATCTGAGAGATATAGCGTTCAACCATACCTACAACTTGATCGCTTTGGTCTGGATGTACCAATAGTACGATTTCGTAGTGACGCATTGTCAGCTCCTTACGGTTTAAGCAGCCCCTAATTATAAAAATTAGAAGCAAGGAGTCATAACTGAAAAGTTATGTCGCAAATTGCGAAGCGCTAATTCTAGACACCTTTGGCTTAAATCGCAAGCAAATTCATGTTTTTGTCCGCAGTAAAATTTCATGTTGGGACATTCTGTTGTGCTATAAATTCAGGTACTAGACTAAACAAACTGGAATAAAGAATGGTTTAAATAATTGGATATAGTGTAATTTCATTTAGGCAATAAGAATCTAATGTTTTTATTGCACGAAATGATAACAACAGAAAGGAAGAATAAAAAGACAGAGATGTCTCTATCTTTTTAAAAAATAGGGAGTAGAGGTGCAGGACTTGAGAATGTAAAGCTAAAGCTCAAACTAATCACAGTAATTAAAATGACTGAAAAAAGAAAAAAACGTTTTGCCCAAAGCTGATCATTTTTAGCTTTAAATCCTAAAATACCAATATAGAACCAGTAAATACATAATGCATTACAAATCACCAAGAAAATAAGATTGGTGTATCCATATACATATAAAGCATTCATTGAAAGCGTAAATAAAATCACATAGATCAGTGATTCAATTTTGGTTCTCATAATAGAACGTGCTACTGGTAAAATAGGCACACCTGCATTTTTATAGTCGTCAAACCGATAAATTGCAATCGCCCAAGAATGTGGCATTTGCCATAAAGCATACGCAACAAAAATGAGGAGAGCAGCCATGTCGAATTGGTGACTTACAGCCGTGTAACCAATAACTGGGGGACTCGCTCCAGAAATACTACCAATCACGGTTTGATGGATTGTGGTGCGTTTTGTCCACAAACTATAAAACCCAACATAGACGACAAATCCAATTACAGCGAATAAGAACGCATAAGCATTCACATAGAACCAGAGCATGCTAAAACCAATTACACCTAAAACGAATGCATAAAACATTGCTATGGTAGGGGAGATTGTCTTTTTAACAAGAGCACGGTTCATGGTGCGTTGCATTTTTTGATCGATGTCTTGATCAATTACATTATTTACTACACAACCTGAAGCAACAACAAATGTCGTTCCAATCAAAGTAAGTAATAATAAGAGGAAGTCTATGGAGCCTTGAGCGGCTAAAAAGAAGCCGCCCAAGGTGGTAATAAAATTACCGAAGAGAATTCCTGGTTTAGTCAGGAATAGATACTTTTTCCACATGACAATCAGTTTAGATCATCATGTTGTAGTGTAGGTAATTCATAATCCACACTGAACCAACTAGAAGAACAGCGATACATAGGATTGTGTAAATGAATGCAATCAAATTCCAACGTTGTTCAGATGATGTATTCATGTGTAAGAAATACACAAGTTGTACAAGTACCTGAGCAACCGCTGTAATAGCGATTACAGTCATTAAAATACCACGACTAAAACCACCCGACATCACCATTCCAAAAGGAATGATGGTGAGGACAACAGACAAGATGAAACCAACCGTGTACTGTTTGAAGTTACCGTGTGATGCACCAGCAGCATTATGGTCATGACCACTCATTAGAGAACTCCCATTAAGTAAACGACGCTGAATACACAGATCCAAACGATGTCAAGGAAGTGCCAGAACAAGCTTAAGCAAGCAAGACGACGTGTATTCGGTAGTGTCAAACCATTCTTTTTAATTTGATACATAAGTACCAGCATCCACACTAAACCAGAAGTTACGTGAATACCGTGTGTACCAACTAAAGTAAAGAATGCTGATAAGAATGCACTATGAGTCGGACCGTGGCCAGCATGTACAAGGTGATGGAATTCATAGATTTCCATACCAATGAACGTTGCACCAAATAAGAAAGTAATGAATAACCAAGTAATCACTTGGTTTACATTCTTTTTATAAGATGCAAGAACTGCAAATCCGAATGTTACCGAAGAAATCAAGAGGGCAAAAGTTTCGGTTAATACAAAACCTAAAGAATCACCAAAAAGATCTTTCGCACTTGGAGTACCAGGTGGAATATGACTGCTTAATACGGCGAACGCAATGAAGAGTGATCCGAAAAGAATCAAGTCACTCATCAAATAAGTCCAGAAACCAAAGACCGTTAAGTCTGTATCATCATGTTCGTGATGACCGTCATGACCGTGGTTGTCGTGATGAAGTACTTCAGCCATTTCCTTAGTCCTTCTTCAAGTGTTTTTCAAGTAAAGCATAGCGTTCGTTTTCAATGCGCTCAACTTCAGCAGCAGGAACGTAGTAATCAACATTCTTAGTGAATGAACTTACGATCAAGCTAACAATAGCTGCAACGAATGAAACAACGACTAACCACCAAATATGCCAAATTAATGCAAAGCCAAGTACAGTAATGAACATTGCAATGACAAAACCAGCTGCACGATCAGTCGGCATGTGGATGTCTTCATATTTGGTATCACGAGCGTATGCTACACCATTTTCTTTGTCAGTCCAGAAACGATCAACACCGCTAGCTTCTGGTACATGTGCAAAGTTATAGAACGGAGCAGGAGAAGATGTTGCCCATTCAAGTGTACGGCTATCCCATGGATCGCCTGTATGGTCCATGTTGTCCTTACGTTGTAAGAAACCAACTATGATTTGCATTAGGAAACATGCAATACCGATCGCGATAAGCACAGCACCAAACAATGCAATTGCTAAGTATGGATCCCATTCAGGGTTGTCATATGTATTCAAACGACGTGTCATACCCATGAAACCAAGGATATAAAGTGGCATGAATGCAAAATAGAAACCGATGAACCAGAACCAGAACGCAGCTTTACCCCATGCTTCGTTGAGCTTCCAACCAAACATTTTCGGCCAGTAGAAGATGATGCCGGCAAACATACCAAACACCACACCACCGATAATTACGTTATGGAAGTGAGCGATCAAGAATAATGAGTTATGTACAAGGAAGTCCGCAGGTGGAACAGCCATAAGTACACCAGTTAAACCACCGATACCGAATGTCACAAGGAAGCCAAGCGTCCATAACATTGGGGTAGTATAGGTGATGCGACCTTTATACATTGTGAATAACCAAGAGAAGATTTTCACACCTGTAGGAATCGCAATAACCATGGTCATAATACCGAAGAACGCGTTAACGTTCGCGCCAGCACCCATGGTAAAGAAGTGGTGAAGCCATACAACGAATGCAAGTACAGTAATTGCAATTGTTGCATACACCATTGACTTGTAACCGAACAACGCTTTACGAGAGAACGTTGCAACGATTTCTGAGTATAGACCAAAAGCTGGCAATACTAAGATGTATACCTCAGGGTGACCCCATGTCCAGATCAAGTTCACGTAAAGCATTGGGCTACCGCCAAGCTCATTTGTGAAGAAATGGAAGCCGAAGTAACGGTCTAGCGTCAACATTGCAAGTGTACCTGTTAATACAGGGAATGATGCAATGATGAGTACTGCCGTACAAAGAGAAGTCCATGTAAAGATAGGCATGTCCATCAGTTTCATACCAGGAGCACGCATTTTAATGATGGTAACGAAGAAGTTAACACCTGATAAAAGCGTACCTAGACCAGAAACCTGAAGTGCCCAAATATAGTAGTCAACACCAACACCAGGAGAATATTGAATACCAGACAATGGAGGATAAGCCATCCAACCTGTAGCAGCAAATTCACCTAATACAAGTGAAACCATCATCAAACCAGCAGCTCCAGCAAACAACCAGAAACTTAAAGAGTTTAATAATGGAAATGCAACGTCACGAGCACCAATCTGTAAAGGTACAGAGATGTTCATCATACCAACAACAAGACCCATTGCTACGAAGAAGATCATGATTACGCCGTGTGCCGTAAAGATCTGATCGTAATGGTCAGGATGTAGGTAACCTTCACCACCGCCTTTAGCGAGGAAAAGTTGTAAACGCATCATGATCGCATCTGCGAAACCACGCAACAGCATGATTACAGATACAATGATATACATAATACCAATCTTTTTATGATCTACAGATGTAAACCACTCTTTCCAAAGGTAGCCCCATTTCTTGAAATAGGTAATACCACCAACAACCGCAATGCCACCAAGAGCCATCATGACCATGGTAACGAGTACAATCGGCTCTGTTGGGATAGAGTCCCAACCTAATTTGCCAAAAATCATATCCATGTCTTATTCCCCTTGAGCAGCGTGTTCAGCTGCAGCATGAGTTTCTGCTGTTGCATGTCCAGCAGCAGAGTGGTCAGCACCGTGATAGTTACTCATGTAGTGGTTGATGATTGTTTCAAACAATTTTGGTTCAACTGATGAGTAATATGTTACAGGGTGTGGCTTATTTGGGAATGGTTTCATTGCTTCAGCTTTAGCGATAGCTTCTTCATCACCCGCAGCTTTAGCGCGGTTAACAAGAATTTCGATCTGATGTTTAGAACGATCACCATCTTTAAGTGTTGCTAATTCAGCTTGGTCAAGTGTACCTTTTTGAATCGCTTCAGCATTAATGCTTGTACCATTACCAGCTTTTACAGCTTCAACCCACTGTGCAAATTCTGGTTCAGTCACGCTGTGTGCTTTAAAGCGCATTTGTGAGAAACCATAACCTGAATAGTTTGCTGAGAAACCACGGAATACACCTGGTTCATCTGCTAATAAGTGAAGATGAGTTTGCATACCCGCCATAGCGTAGATTTGTCCACCTAACTGTGGGATGAAGAACGAGTTCATCGTAAAGTTAGACGTAATCTTGAAGCTAATAGGCGTTTGTTCTGGGAAACGTACTTCGTTTACCGTTGCAATATTTTGCTCAGGATAGATAAAAATCCATTTGAACTGTTCAGCGACAGCTTGAATAGTTAATGGTGCTTTATCTGACTCTAACGGACGGTAAGGGTCGTACTTGTGGGAACCCCACCAAGTTAACCAAGCTAAAATACCAATAATAATGACAGGAACACCCCAAACAACGATCTCAATTGTCGTAGAGTGTGCCCAAGTAGGTTTATAGTCTGCATCTTTATTCGATGCGCGATATTGCCAACCAAACCATAATGCCATTACGATTGATGGAATTACCACCAATAGCATTAGATAGATCGCAGTCATCATCAGGTCACTTTGACCTTGACCTACTGGACCTTTATTGTTTAGAAGTACCATATCACCGCCACACCCAGTCAAGAGTGCAGCCATCGTAGATAAAGACAATACAGCTAAAATCGTTTGTCTCATTTTACAACCTCGGTGAAGAGTCCCATTCCCTAATTAAATTATGGGATAGCGATTAAAGTGTCGCATGATTGATAAGAATTTTTTGTGAAATGCTTAGCAATCATGCGACACCGCTACGTTGTTGGGCATTATGCCTCATATTGAAAAACTAAGCTACACATAACAGGGTCAGAAATACTTGTTTTAAAACCCGATTTATTTTGTAGGGTTTATTGTTTGGTAGTATGTTTTTCTTTTAGATATCAATTTAATATATAAAAAAAGAGGATTAAATCCTCTTTTGTTTATTGATTTGTGATTATTGCTTTACGACCTTGGTTTTTGCCAATTTATCGTGCAATGTTTGACGATTTTTATTGAAAACGAAGAAAGTATAGTCAATAAGTGTAATAAAAGGCATAAATAATAAATTGAGAATAATGAACAAGACACTTCTTAGCCAAAATGCACGAATGGTATTCACCTGAGTATTTTGTTCTACATCAACAATTTTTATTTTCGCTATTTTCTTACCAATACTTTGTCCTGATTTAGCAATAAAGAAGGCTTGAATCATCAGCATGATAATCAAATAGGCAAACATCGTCATCCATGCTTCATTTGGAATGAGTTGCATCAACTGTTGCTGTAATTCGACAGCTTTGGTCGAGGCCATTTGGGTAGCTTGTAACTGTTTTTGAATATCAAATAGTTCTTTATATTGGCTTTCATTAAAGAAAAATGATGGAATTGCAGCCATCGGTAACCAAAGCATTAAATCTAAAATTTTGGCAAGTGCACGTGAGTGAAAAGCAGCAAGCTCAGATGTCTTTTGTTCCACTTTTATATTAAAAGAGGCTTTCTCTGTTTCATTATTAATTTGATTACTGAAAGGAGAATATCCTACAGGTTCGTATACAAGTTTACCTTGTGTTAATTCACCAAGTGTTTTCCATTCAGTCATACCTTCATGCCAAACAAGGTCAGTAAGTAAAACCTGTTGGCTAGTCAGCATTTGGTTCAATTGTTCTAAACTATATGGTCCAGCTTGTTGGTTGTTACGAGCCAAGTAAATTTGCATAATAAAAAAATCTCAATGACTAAAGATGAAAAAAGACCCCACGGAAGGGTCTTTTTTTATAAAAGATTAGGCTTTTTTGATCTGCTCTTCAGCAAGGAAGAACCACGTGTCAAGGACAGAATCTGGATTAAGTGAAACAGATTCAATACCTTGCTCCATCAACCATTTAGCTAAATCTGGGTGATCTGAAGGACCTTGTCCACAGATTCCGACGTATTTTCCTGCTTTACGGCAGGCATGAATAGCCATCGATAATAAAGCTTTGACTGCTGGGTCACGCTCATCAAACAGATGTGAAACGATACCAGAGTCGCGGTCAAGACCCAGTGTAAGTTGTGTTAAGTCATTTGAACCAATCGAGAAACCATCGAAATGCTCAAGGAATTGCTCAGCCAATAATGCATTGGTTGGTAATTCACACATCATGATGACTTTTAATCCATTTTCACCACGTTTTAACCCATTTTGAGCAAGCAGCTCAATCACACGTTTCGCTTCAGAAACTGTACGAACAAATGGAATCATAATTTGAACATTGGTTAAGCCCATTTCATCACGCACTTTTTTTAATGCACGACATTCAAGCTCAAAACAATCACGGAAGTTGTCAGATACATAGCGACTAGCGCCACGGAAACCTAACATTGGGTTTTCTTCTTCAGGTTCGTATAACTTACCGCCGATTAAGTTCGCATATTCATTTGACTTAAAGTCAGACATACGCACAATCACAGGCTTATTTGCAAAGGCAGCGGCGAGTGTTGAAATACCTTCGACTAACTTTTCAACATAAAACTCAATCGGAGAAGTGTAGCCAGCCGTACGTGTCATTACAGCAGCACGTGTTTCACGAGGAAGGCTTTCGATGTTTAATAATGCTTTTGGATGCACACCGATCATACGGTTGATGATGAACTCAAGACGAGCAAGACCAATCCCTTCATTTGGAATTTGAGCAAAGTCAAATGCACGGTCTGGGTTACCCACGTTCATCATAATTTTGAACGGTAGTTTAGGCATTGAATGAATTGAATTACGTTGTACTTCAAAGTCTAACGCACCTTCATAAATAAAGCCTGTATCACCTTCAGCACAAGAAACAGTTACTTCTTGGCCATCAGTTAATACTTCTGTTGCGTTACCACAGCCAACAATGGCAGGTACACCAAGTTCACGAGCAATAATTGCTGCGTGACAAGTACGACCGCCGCGGTTTGTTACAATCGCAGCAGCACGTTTCATCACTGGTTCCCAATCTGGGTCAGTCATATCAGATACAAGTACATCACCATCTTGTACTTTATCCATTTCCTTGATTGAAGTCACAACACGTACGCGACCTGAACCAATACGTTGACCGATTGAGCGTCCTTCACAGATGACAGTACCGCGCTGTTTTAACAGGTAGCGTTCCATTGTGCCGACATTTTGACGACTTTTTACAGTTTCTGGACGCGCTTGTACAATATAGATTTGACCGTCATCACCATCTTTTGCCCACTCAATATCCATTGGTGAGCCGTAGTGTTGTTCAATAATTAATGCTTGTTTAGCAAGCTCATGCAATTCATGATCATTCAACGCAAATTGTTGACGTTCTGGTTTTTCAACATCAACCACAACCACTGATTTGCCTGCTGAACCTTCTTCGCCATAAATCATTTTTTGGTGTTTAGAACCAAGGTTGCGGCGTAAAACAGAGTGTTTGCCATTATTGAGCAGCGGCTTAGATAAATAGAATTCGTCTGGGTTAACTGCGCCCTGAACAACCATTTCGCCTAAACCATATGATGCAGTAATAAAGACTACATCACGGAATCCTGATTCTGTATCGAGTGTAAACATGACTCCCGCAGCGCCAGTTTCAGAGCGAACCATACGTTGAACACCAGCAGAAAGGGCAACAACACTATGCTCAAAACCTTGGTGTACACGATAAGCGATCGCACGGTCGTTATAAAGTGATGCAAAAACTTCTTTAATCGCAATAAGAATATTATCAATACCGCGAATATTTAAAAATGTTTCTTGTTGACCTGCAAATGAAGCGTCAGGGAGATCTTCTGCAGTTGCAGAAGAACGTACCGCAACAGCAATGTCTGGGTTGCCGTTTGAAAGTGCTGCAAAAGCCTCACGAATTTCTTGTTCTAATGTCGTAGTAAGTGGAGTATCAACAATCCATTTACGAATTTTAGCGCCTGTTTCAGCAAGTGTAATAACATCGTCAACATTTAGCTGTGCAAGTTCAGCCTGAATACGAGCGTTTAAGCCGCTTTGATCCAAGAACTCACGATAGGCAGCTGCAGTTGTTGCAAATCCACCAGGTACCGATACGCCAGCATTTGATAAATGACTGATCATTTCACCCAAAGATGAGTTTTTCCCACCTACGAGTTCGACATCGTGTTTTCCTAATTTTTCCAGACCGATTACGCGCGCTTCCAAAGTATTTACTCCACTTTTTTTGCAGTATGAATGACCATCATTGGTATGAAATTATACGAATGTGCCTAGATTTAGCGTTTTACTAAGCGACAGCCATGTTAGATGAGTTTACTATAAAGATTATAGAGCACTAAGACAAATGTTTAAGGAGAATTTTGATGCCCGAAAGTAAACAAATTAAACGGAGTGTATTCTTTATTTCAGATGGTACAGCAATCACCGCAGAAACCCTTGGACATTCGCTACTTGCGCAATTTCCTAACGTTGATTTTGATATTCATATTATGCCTTATATCACCACAGAAGAGGCGGCAATGAATGTTGCTGTAGAGATCAATGCGTGTCAGAAACGTGACGGTTCTTTACCACTTGTTTTTGATACTTTGGTTGATCCAGATGTACGTGAAATCATTAATACTGCTAAAGCCGTAAATTTGGATGTCTTTGAAGGCTTGATTAGTAAATTAGAACAAGAATTGGGTACACCGCCAACAACATTGGTGGGTCAAACGCATGCAGTAACAGATTCCGAATCTTATAAAGCACGTATTGATGCAGTTCATTTTGCACTAGATAACGATGATGGTGCACGCACTCGACATTATGATAAAGCTGATCTTATTTTAGTCGGAGTGTCTCGTTCAGGTAAAACGCCAACTTCGATTTATTTATCGCTACAATTTGGTATTCGAGTGGCAAACTATCCTTTGACTGAAGAAGACCTAGATGACAATCGCTTACCTGCGGTACTCAAAGAGCATAAAAATAAACTCTTTGGTTTAATGATTGATGCAGAGCGGTTAGTTGCTATTCGTAGTGAGCGAAAAGCGAATAGCCGTTATGCCAGCTTTAGTCAATGTCAAATGGAGTTACGTGCGATTGAGGGTATCTATATCTCCGAAGGGATTAAATATTTGAACGTGACGGAGATGTCGATAGAGGAAATCTCTACACGAGTTTTACAGATGACAGGTCTGAAGCGACGTATTGGTTAATCTAATTTGGCTAAGTGAATCCTTAATTGACTTAGCCTTTCATACGAAAAATCACATAAAATAACGTGTTTTTATTTTAATCAAAAACTGAATATCAAAGACATACGTCACTGATGAAATCATAACTTTTTGAATTTATTTTAAAATTTAAATTACTACAAAATATGACTATTGGGTTATGTCTTTTAGTGATAATTGCATCACATTTTGATATGATATGTGTGAATTAAATCGTATTGTGAGCATCGGTATATGACTTTGCTTTTGGCTAGTCATTTTTTAAATGAAGAGTTCCCTAAAGAAATAAAATCTTTGGAGTTGCATGACACAAATGTCAATGCGACTAGGGCTTTTCGATGCTTTCAAGAAATGAGTGATATTGAAAAAAACGTTTTTGATAATATCCCCAGTTTAGTTTGGTTATTGACAGAACAAGGCGATGCTTATTTTTTCAATAAATTAAGCCAAGAATATATTGGCGCACAAGAATTACATCAATTGATCAATGGCTGGGATAATGTAATTCATCCAGAAGATTCAAAATTATATAAAAATGAATGGTTACAGGCTTTCATTCATAAAAATGAATTTCAATTTGAATGCAGAATACAACATCATTCTGGTACATATCGATGGTTCTTGTTGTCCGCAAAATTTATTGAAAATACAGATGTTGAAAAAAAATATTGGTTCATCAACTGTGCAGATATTCATGAAACTAAGCAACATCAACAGAACTTAGTCAAATGTATCGACACACAAACCAATATGCTAGATACCAGTATCGATTGTATTAAATTACTTGAAGTCGATGGAACACTTTTACATATCAATAAATCAGGCTGTACCGCATTAAATATATCTGAAAATAATAAACACTCTAGGATGAAATGGGTTGATCTTTTACCTGCAGAGATTCGCTCGAAAGCAGTACGTGCTTTAAAGGTTGCCGCGCAGGGTAAACCATCACGATTTCGTGGAATGAGTACAAGTGGCAATAAAAAGCAGTATTGGGATAATTTACTGACACCTATATTTAATGATACAGGCGAGACGTTGCGTATCTTATGTATTTCTCGTGATGTAACTTCGCAAAAAGAAACAGAAATGCGGCTTCAAATTGCCAGTGAATTAGATGAATTAACTGGGTTGTATAATCGTCGTTTTTTCAAATCTCAGCTTAAACGTACTTTGCTTAAACATAAAAACAATAAAAAGCGCTTAGGTTTAATGCTGCTTGATTTAGATTATTTCAAACATGTTAACGATACTTTGGGTCATGCCGCAGGTGATCATTTACTCAGAATATTATCAAAGAGAATAGAGAACATACTTCCCGCCAATACTTTTGTCGCACGTCTTGGCGGAGATGAGTTTGCAATTGTTGTGAACGAGATTGAAGATGGAAGTGATCTCGAAAAAATAGCAATTGATGTCAATAAATTGTTAGATGCACCGATTACATATGCTGGAAATTTAATTAACGGAAGTATGAGTATTGGTTGTGCAATTTATCCACTTGATAGCAAAGATTCATCTACATTAATGAAATGTGCAGACACTGCATTGAATGATTTAAAAGCCACTGGACGAGGTGGCTTTCGCATGTTCAATTCTCATATGTTAGTCGCTGCTCAAGATGTTGCAATCCAGCTTAATAAAGCACGGCATATCATTCGTGATGATCTAATTATTCCGTTTTATCAACCTAAAGTTAGATTGTCAGATGCTAAAGTAGTCGGGTTTGAAGCTTTATTGCGTTGGCAAACATCAGATAATCAGGTTCATTTCCCAAAAAATGTTGAACAAGCTTTTCAAGACTATGTTTTGGCGACAAGAATAAGTGATGCAATACAAAACAAAGTGTTCGCGGATATTTCAACTTGGATGAAGCAAAAACTTCAACTTGTGCCAGTTTCAATTAATGCTGCACCAGTTGAGTTTCTGAAAGATAATTATGCTGAGCGTTTATTGCATCGTTTAAGTCAATATAAAATTCCACATCATCTGATTGAAATTGAGATTACTGAACAAATTTTGGATGATCGAGGTTCGGATTATGTGGTAAGAGCATTAACTTTATTGAAACAAAATGGAGTGCGAATAGCACTTGATGATTTTGGTACAGGTCATTCATCTTTAACCCGATTAAGGGACTACCCAGTTGATTGCTTGAAAATTGATTGCGATTTTATTAGACGAATGAACCATGATCCTGCCATTTCAGCAATCGTAGAAGCAATTGTTGCATTAGGACCAAAATTGTCCTTAGATATTGTTGCAGAAGGCATTGAAAATATTGAGCAATTAGAGTTGCTTAAATTATCTGGTTGTACGATTGGTCAAGGGTTCCTATTTAGCAAAGCCGTAAGTCATCAACAAGCGACCTTGATGTTAGGAAAAACCGTATAATTTTGAGATGTTGTGATTTGAAGTTGCTGTTTTAATGATTGAAAATAAATGGTGATGCGGTTAGTCTGACAAGCAAGTCGCTAAAATTAAATAACAACCTACTTGCCTGTAAATTGAATTTAGCTATGTTTAATATCCATTAACAAGCTAAAGTTATCTAAACGTTTCTGTGTATCGTAAATATCACAGGTGAATATAAATTCATCTACATCATATTGTGCCGCAATTTGATTTAAACCTGATTTAACCGTTTCTTGAGAACCAATTTGCGCCATCGCATAAAAATTTTGAATCGCTAATTGTTCAGCACTGCTTGCGAGACCTTGAGTCGATTCAATCGGTGGTTTAAGTTTTAAACTGTGACCACGAATTAAATTTAAAACTCTCTGATAAGAACTTGTCGCTAAATATTGAGCTTCATCATCCGTTGCAGCCACAACTGTTGGGATGCCCATTGACACATAAGGTTTATCTAAATATTCAGATGCTTGGAAATTATCACGATAAATCTCCATCGCTTGACCTAACATTCTCGGCGCAAAATGAGAGGCAAAAGAATAGGGAAGTCCTAACTTTGCAGCCAACTGAGCACTGAATAAACTTGAGCCAAGTAGCCAAACGGGGACATGCGTATTTTGCCCTGGTGTAGCTATAATTTTTTGATTCGGTTGCGGCGCTTTAAAGTATTGTAAAATTTCCATTACATCTTGTGGAAATTGATCTTCGGTTTCCTGGCGACCACGGCGTAGTGCACGCATTGTCATTTGGTCTGTTCCTGGCGCACGACCTAAACCAAGTTCAAAACGATTTGGGTATAGTGTCGCTAGGGTTCCAAATTGTTCTGCCACCACTAGCGGCGCATGGTTTGGTAACATAATACCGCCTGAACCTAGACGAATACTTTGAGTGTTTGCCGCAATGTATCCGAGTAAAACAGCTGTGGCTGAACTGGCAATCCCATCCATATTGTGATGTTCAGCGAGCCAAAACCGTTGATAACCTAAATTTTCAGCATGTTGGGCGAGTTCAAGTGCGTGACGGAGTGAAAACTCAATACTCTTGTCATCGCGAACTGGTGCGAGTTCTAGGATAGAAAACTTTATATCTTGTAGTGATTTCATCATCAATTCTCAACATCATATATCGAAATAATACGATATGGATTGGGTTTTGTATATCGATTTTAATCGATATTTATATTTAACCAACAAAAAAAGCACCCGAAGGTGCTTTATTGCAAACAGTTTATTATCGGTTTTTATACCAGCCACGATGTAAACCATTGTCATGACGATTTTTATGACGAGAGTTATAATAACGGCGGTCATCATAAGAACGACGATTATCGTAACGACGGTCATAGCGACGATCATCGTAACGGTTATCAGCATCTCGATCTTGTCCCACCTTTTGACCTAATGCTGCACCACCTGCCGCACCGAGAGCTGCACCGATATAACCACCATTGGTTCCAGCTACATTACGACCAACTGTGTATCCACCTGCACCACCTAAGCCTCCACCGATTGCAGCTTCAGTACGATCACGCTTGTTACTAGATGCCGCAGCACCACCAGCACCACCAATGGCTGAACCAATCATGGCACCTGTTTGTCCGCCTAATTGTTGCCCAATCGCTGTACCTACAACACTCCCTAGAGCAGAAGTAGCAGCAACACGTGTCGCGTTATCAGCATATGTGACTGTTGCCATCGACGAAGTTGCTAAAATAAGGCTGCATAGCCATATATTCGATTTCATAGTGAAACTCCTTATCCATCTATCTGGACAATATTTTTTTGCTTGTGACAAATTTAACAAGATTTTCTAGTGAAAATATGGAGCGCAATACTACGATTGAGAGAGTTTAACGATGGTTTTGTAGGTGTTCTATTACAAGTGAAGAGATTGTGAATAAATTATAAAAACAGAGAATGAATAAGCAACAGCCAACGGTGCATCTAGGAATCGAGTACAATAGTTGTAGTTCGGATTAGGATGCAATTATGCTGCTGGAAAAAATTTTACAATCGCAAGGTTTTGGTTCAAGAAAGTATTGTCAGCAGTTAATAAAAAATGGTTCTGTCGAAATTGATCATCAGGTCTGCGATAATCCAAAGCAGAAAATTCATACTGATCAACTTTGTTTTCAGGTATTTGGTGAAGAATACCAATATAGAGAGCAGGTCTATATTGTTCTTAATAAGCCTCAAGATTACGAATGTTCCCATCAAGCAACGCATCACAAAAGTGTCTTTAGTTTATTTCCTGAAATTTTACTTCATCGTGGTATCCAATGCGTTGGTCGTTTAGATCAGGACACAACAGGTATGTTATTACTCACGGATGATGGTCAATATTTACAAGCTTTGACCAATCCACGTAAGCACGTGCCCAAGGTTTATCACGTTACTACAGCTGATCCTATTACACTGGATCAAAAGCATGCTTTAGAGATTGGAGTAGAGCTTCGTAATGAAAAAGGGGTGTTTGCTGCGACTGATGTCGAATTGATATCAACTCATCAACTATCAATGACCATTCATCAAGGTGTGTATCACCAAGTTAAAAGAATGCTCGCAGCTGTTGGGAATAAAGTTGAGGCTTTGCATCGACATCAAGTCGGTTTACTTGAATTACCAAAGTTAGCGGAAGGAGAATGGGCTTATTTAACTCCTTCGCAAAAACAGTTAAGCCAAAACATAGTTGTAGATAAATAATTATTTTAAAAAACAATGAAAAGTTTTAAATTCACTATCTTGAATAAAACCCATTTGTTCATAGAGTTGATGAGATTGATAATTATTTTTTTGCGTTTCAAGGCTAATCCGTTGTGCGTTTTCATGGCGTGCAAACAGAATGGCGGTATCAATCAACTGTTTTGCAGAACCTTGTTTACGGTATGAGGGTGTGACATAAACGTCATCTAAAATGTAATAGGTTTCACAAGCCACAGAAGAAAATGCAAGATAAAGTAATACAAAGCCAGTAAATACATCATCTTTAACATGGATGAAAATAACACTGTCTTTATTATCGAAACGATGTTTTAAAAATTGATAAGATTGTTCAATATTTGATGATGCTCCATAGAATTGGCGGTATTCATCAAATAAGACAGCAAGCTGATGGAGATCTTCCTTTATTGCTCGTTTAACAATCATTCCTGTTGATCCTTGCATTTATAATTTTATTTGGACTGTCAGGATAACGAAAAAAATTCAGCTTAAAAAATAAAAACTTGTTTATAAATGCAACATTGTTAAGTTTTGTCACTTTCACCTAGAAGAGCGTTCAATTCTTCAAATAAATCTTCGTGATCATCTTCTATATCTACAGCAGATGGATTTTCTACTGCATTCGCAGCTTTAGATTTACGCAGTTTAAGTAACTGCTCCATATTGATATTTTGATTTTCAATTGCAAATGGAATTGATTTAGTCAGTACAACTTGTTTAAAGAAAAGACGAACAGCTTGAGCAGGGGATATACCCAATTGCTTAAAAACAGCAAAAGCCTGCTTTTTTTCCTGTGAATCTAGGCGAACCTGATAAACTTCTGTTTTTCGCATGAAGATTTAAACCAAATATTTATATTTATCGTCATGTATTTTAAACGATCGTAATGTAATTTCAATATTTTTGCAGTGAAAAGTGGGTTTTTTTGTCATTACGTTGTGTTTACAATGAAATTTCTTGAAGTGAACTAAAGTTCATTTCTTGATTTGTAAATGGATCTATAAATTGAATTTGCTTGGCGAGTAGTTGCAGCGGTTGACTAAAATCATCATCAGCCTTGTGTTTGACCTTTGGATAAAAAGTATCATTAAGGATGGGAATCCCTAAAAAATTTAAATGCACTCGCAACTGATGTTGTTTTCCCGTTTTTGGTTGTAGTTGGTATTTTGCATAATTTTCATTATGTTCAATGATAGAAATAATAGTCTCAGTATTATTTTTTTTCTCAGGATTGATTTGCATGGTGTAAAAAGGATGTCCTTTTTCTAAATGCAACTCAAGAGTCAAAGGAAAATGAATCTCTGATCTATATTCTGCAATCGCATGATATGTTTTCTGAACTTTGCGCTCTGCAAAAAGTTGTTGGTATGCATTTCTTGATGATACTTTTTTGCAGAATAACACAACGCCGGCTGTTTCACGGTCTAGTCGATGTATTGGCGTTAAATCGTCATAGCCAGTTTGCTTTTTTAATCGAACCAGTAAAGTTTCTTGAACATATTGACCTGTAGGGCTCATGGTCAAAAAATGTGGTTTATCAACAACAAGCAAATCATCATTTTCAAATAGAATTTGATGCTTAAATGGCACATGTATTTCATGCGCCAGAAAACGATAATAATAAATGTGGGTATTGGGAGTGTAGACACTATTTAATTTTAATTTTTCTCCCTGCGCAGAGTAGATTAACTCATCCGTAAAACGCTGTTGCCATTCGTTAACCTGAATATGTGGAAAGTGCTGGCATAAGTAATCAAAAATAGTCACTGCTGAAACATCATTGGGCAAAAAGACTTTACTTGCACTGACGCCATTGATTAATGGCGGTGTAAACTCAATGATTGATGGCATACAACGAAATCAACTTAATAAAATGATGTAATAAAACACTTTAAAAGGACTTTATTAGGCTTTAAAGCAGGGCAATGTTATCATAGCTGCCATCCCAATTTTGTTTTATTTGCCATGTCGTATTCAGTGAAATTTACTCTAAATCATGAACAAGACACTCAACATTTTGCACAAGTACTTTCAAAGCAAGTACATTCAGGGATTATTTATTTAATCGGTGATTTAGGTGCTGGGAAAACAACTTTTACACGTTATTTTCTACAAAGCCTTGGACATCAAGGTTCAGTAAAAAGCCCAACTTATACCTTGGTTGAGCCGTACACCATACAAGGCAAAGAAATCTTCCATTTCGATTTATATCGCTTAGACGATCCATATGAACTTGAATTAATGGGAATTCGAGATTATCTAGATACCCCTGACGGGCTTTTTTTATTTGAATGGCCGTCAAAAGGTGGTGATGAAATTCCGCAACCTGATGTTGTGATTGATATTCAAAAGTCTGATGATGAATTGATTCGATTAGTCACTTTAACTGTAAATTCAGAATTGCTAGCACAAACGTTGCAGGAACAATTGAATGGTGCATGATTCAAAGCGTCGTATTCATACTCTCGATGCTGCTTTAGCGAACCAAATTGCTGCAGGTGAGGTGATTGAGCGTCCCTCATCGGTTGTCAAAGAGCTATTAGAAAACTCGATTGATGCTGGTGCGACTGAACTGATTATTCGGGTGGCACAAGGTGGTTCGACATTAATTGAGATTATTGATAATGGTCAAGGTATTCATGCAGAAGATTTACCTTTGGCTGTGATGCGTCATGCCACTAGCAAAATTCAAACAGCTGAGGATTTACATGCAATTGTGAGTTTGGGGTTCCGAGGAGAAGCTTTAGCCTCGATTGCGGCGGTATCTCGTTTAACTTTAACCAGTAGTCAAGATGAACAAGGCGTAGGCTATCAAGTTGAAGTGAATGGAACGGCTTTTGATCACCAACAAATCCAAGCTGTTGCAGCGCAAAAAGGTACGCATATCCGTGTGCAGGATTTATTTTTTAATGTGCCAGCACGTCGTAAATTCTTAAAAAAACCAACCACAGAATTTAATCATATTGAAGAAATTGTTCGCCGTTTGGCTTTAACCCATTTCGATATTCGTTTTGTATTGGAGCATAACGATAATATTCGTTTAAACCTGCCTGTCGCTGATAGTGGTGAACTACGTTATCAGCGGGTGCAACAGTTATTGGGGCAGCAATTTATTCAAAATGCTTATTGGATTGATTCTGATAGTATCAATATGCGTTTGTCTGGATGGTTAGGGCACCCTTCGGATGCACGTGCGCAAGCTGATATGCAATATGTCTATGTAAATGGTCGTATTGTCAAAGATAAAACCATTTCGCATGCTTTACGAATGGCTTATGACGGTATTTTGCATGGCCATCAACATTCTTCTTATCTCTTGTTTTTAGAAGTCGATCCTGAAAATATCGATGTAAATGTGCATCCAACTAAGCATGAAATTCGATTTTTAAATCAGCGTGAAGTACATGAGTTTGTACGTCATTATGCCAAAGCAACTTTGTCTCAATTTCAAACTGCGAGCGCAGATTTAGCTCAAGCCATGAAATCGGATGACAATAGTGCAGAAAATTCTAATCATCAGCCGCAACCTAAATATCAAGAACAATTTAATTTACACCGGGCTGCATTAGAGCAAGAACCAAAATTAAATCAGCAATTAGACGTATCAACAGATTTACTGGATGAGTTTCAAAAAAGTCGTCCTCAAGCAGTTCAATATCATTCAGCGCAACCACAACAGCCTCGTTATAATAATTCAGCTCAACTAAATAATGCTTTAAAAACCTATTTAGCACCTTTACGAGATGTAGAAATTCCTCAAAATACTGAAATAGACGATCAAGCTTTATCTTCTCGTGTAGATGAGTTTCCATTAGGTATTGCGATTGCACAACTTCATGGTATTTATATTTTAGCCCAAAATACAGAGGGCTTAATTATTGTCGATATGCATGCAGCGCATGAGCGTATTTTGTTGCAACAAATGAAAACTGCTTGGGATAAGCCAGAGTTTTGGACTTCACAGCAATTATTGATACCGAAAATTGTATCAATTACCCGTATGCAAGCCACTCGTATTGAAGATTTACAACCTCAGTTACAACGCTTGGGTTTGGAAATTGATCAATATGCTGATGATCAGGTAATTGTACGCGGCGTGCCTGCCATTTTGCATAAAGCAGATTTTGGTAATTTAATTCCTGAACTATTAAATGATCTTGATCCAAATGATGAGGCGAGAGGCTTGCTGCAAAAACGTGATGAATTGTTAGCAGGTATGGCATGTCATGGTGCAGTACGTGCTCATCGTCAACTTAGCCTTTCAGAAATGAATGCCTTATTACGTCAAATGGAACAAACCGAATTTGCGAGTCAATGTAACCATGGCCGTCCGACTTGGCGTGCTTTTCCATTAAATCAACTAGATAAATTATTTGCTCGAGGAGAGTAGTTTTACATGTCAAATCAATTGCCCGTCATCAATTTAATGGGACCTACCGCAAGTGGTAAAACAGCATTGGCATGTGAACTTTATGAGCGTGGTAATTTTGAACTAATTTCTGTTGATTCAGCACTCGTCTATAAAGACATGGATATTGGAACAGCTAAACCTACACAGGAAGAGCAAGCACAATATCCACATCATTTGATTGATATTATTACACCTTTAGAAGTGTATTCAGCCGCACAATTTGTTGAAGACGTTTGTCCATTAATTGATGATATGCATGCTCGTGGTAAAACCCCGATTTTAGTGGGGGGAACGATGCTATATTTTAAATCTTTGTTGGAAGGTTTAGCCGATAATTTACCTAATGCTGATCAGACGATACGTGATGAAATAAATACGAAAGCTGAACAACAAGGCTGGCAAGCTGTGTATGATGAACTTATTGCAGTTGATCCTGTTGCAGGTCAAAAATTTAAAGTTTCTGATAAACAACGAATTATTCGCGCATTAGAGGTTTATAAAATAACTGGTCAGCCAATCACTACATTACAAGCTGAGCAACCCAAAAATCAGCCTTATCGTTACACATTTCATAACTACGCTTTGATGCCAGATCGGGTAGAATTACATCAACGCATAGAGCAAAGATTGAGCAAAATGTGGAGCATTGGTTTTTTAAATGAAGTGGAGGAGTTAATTAGAAAATACGATTTAGATGATAATTTACCATCCATGCGGTCTGTTGGTTATCGCCAAGCTTTAGAATTTTTATTAAAAAGTGACTTGAGTCTCAAAAGTAAATTAGAAATGGAGAATAAGTCGCTATTTGCGACACGACAACTTGCAAAGCGTCAATACACATGGTTACGTTCTTTGCAAGAATTACACGATTTTAAAACTTACGTGACGATAAAGCAGGCGAAAGAAGACTTGCGAAACTTCTTTGGATAAAGCAAAATTCGCAAACTGTCTTTTTATAATTTTTAGTTGAAAAATAAAGATAGTTTTTTTGCGCTGATTTAAAAATTTTTGGAGTTAAAAATGTCTAAAGGTCAAACTTTACAAGATCCGTTCTTAAATTCTCTCCGTAAAGAACGTATTCCAGTTTCTATTTTCCTTGTGAACGGTATTAAATTACAGGGTCATATTGAGTCTTTTGATCAATATGTTGTTTTATTAAAAAACACTGTAAGTCAAATGGTTTATAAACACGCGATTTCTACTGTTGTTCCTGCACGCAACCCTCGTCCAGCTGGTGCTCAAGGTACTGCTGGTGGCTTCCCAGCTCAAGGTACGACTGGTGGCTTCGGTGGTCAAGGTACGACTGGCGGCTTCGGTGGTCAAGGTGGCGGCTTCGGTGGTCAAGGTGGCTTCGGTGGTCAAGGTGGTGGCTTCGGTGGTGGTCAAGGTGGCGGCTTCGGTGGTCAAGGTGGCGGCTTCGGTGGTCAAGGCGGTTTCGGTGGTCAAGGTGGCGGCTTCGGTGGTCAAGGTGGCTTTGGTCATCAAGGTGGCTTCGATGGCGAAACTAAATTTGAAGATGGTCAAGAAGACGAAAATAATCGTTAATTGATTAATGATCTTTAAGAAAATGCCAGTCTCACGCTAGACTGGCATTTTTTTGTCTATTCAAAAGCTAGAATAAATATTATGGAAATGATTGTTGCTGCGGCGTGTTGTAGTGTATTGGTCTCGATTTTGCTTAAATACTTAAAGGCAAAGGGATTTGATGTTTTTCAAATGATTGCGTGGAATTATTTGAGCGCAAGTCTTTTATGTTTTTATTGGTTTAAAACCGATATTACGCATATCTCTTTGAATCATACCCCTTGGTGGTTAATTCTTATTTTAGCCGTGTTATTACCCAGCATATTTTTATGTTTGGCAAAGTCATTGCAGTTTGCAGGCATTCTGAAAACAGAAATTGCTCAGCGACTTGCAGTCATACTGTCGTTATTAGCTGCCTATTTTATTTTTGGGGAGCAATTTAGCCAATTAAAATTAATTGGTGCCGTACTAGGGATTATTGCAATTTTAGTGATTATTATCGGACAGGCCACTGAGCAGGCAAGTAAAGGCATGAATTTAAAATCAGCCTTATTTCTGTTTAGTGTATGGGCAGGTTATGCTGCTGTAGATATATTACTTAAATATAGTAGTAGTTTAGGTTTACAGTTTGCAGTCACACTGAATTTAACGTTTATTGCAGCCTTTATTTTATCCATCGCTTATATCGCAATTACTCAACCCAATTGGCAGCCTAAAAATATTTTTACAGGTTTATTTTTAGGTGTACTGAATTTTGCCAATATCGCCTTATATGTCAAAGCACATATGATTTTCAAAGAAACGCCAGCCATTGTTTTTGCTGGGATGAATATACTAGTGGTTATTCTAGGTGTATTAAGTGGTGTAATTTTATTCAAAGAACGTTTAAAAGCATATACATGGATTGGACTGATTAGTGGTGTAGTTGCAGTAATGTGTTTAGCCAAAGCAATGATGTAAAGCGATTTGGTTAAATTTGATGGAAGTAGAATTATGACGGGTAAGAGACTGACTAAAGAAGAGCGCAGACAACAATTGTTGCAAGTAGCCCGTTCAATTATTCGCACAGAGGGCGTAGAAGCTTTAACTCTTGGATATTTAGCAGAGCAAGCTGGTATTACTAAGCCAATAGCATATCGACATTTTATTGACCGAGAAGGGTTACTGATTTCAATTTATCAAGAGTTTAGTGACAAGCAGAAGCAGGACTTATCTACTTCCTTGGAACAAAATATTGCTAGTTTAGACCATACCATTCATATTTTCTGCAATGCTTGTTTGAATTATTATATCGCAACAGGTCCTGAAGTTGGTTTGGTCGTTGCTGCACTCTCTGGTACAGATCTGTTGCAAAACTATTTGCTGCAATGTCAGCAGGAGTTTATCGAAATTTTTAGACATAGCATTCATCCTTTTGTTTTTCTTGAAGGTCAAGAAGGTGAAGCTATCATCATTGCGATAACAGGTTTGATGGAAACAATTTGTGTGGCAGCGAGTAATGGTGTGATTGATGTCGAGATGGCACAGTGTGTTATGGAAAAATCAACTTTACTCATATTAAATGATTATTTAAATACTAGACAAAAATAACCAAGAACATTGCTTGCATAAGTTACTAATGGTAACTTATACATTATAATAACACTTGGAAGAAATCTCATGCCAATTTCTAAACAATATAAAAATGCTTTGATAGTCATAACGCATCCAGATACAGAGTCACTTTCTCACCAGATTGCACAGCATATTTCTAATGATTTAACTGGAAAGGGAATTTCAGTAGAAATTGCAGATTTGTATAAGGAAGGTTTTCAAGCTGCGATGATGCTTACCGATGTTGAAGCTTATCGTGGTCGTCAAGCTTTGGATGCTGATGTTCAATTTGAACAGACACGCTTTGATCGTGCGGATGTGGTCTATTTTATTTTTCCTGTGTATTGGTGGTCGATTCCTGCTTTCTTAAAGGGCTGGTTTGAACGTGTATTTAGTCAGGGCTGGGCCTATAAATATGATGAACAGGGGAATCTATTGGGGAGTCTAAAAAATATTCCAGTCAAACTGATTGCTACAGGAACAGGGGATAAAGCTGGTTACGATAAACATGGTTATACTCAGGCAATACAAACACAAATCGTAGAGGGTATATTTGGTTTTTGCGGGCTTCAGGATGTGCAAACATCAGTTCTTTATGGAGCAGATTTTATACAATCAGATGGTTTACAGGACTTTTTCAATCAATTAGATCAAGATGTTTTAGTGATAAAATAGCTCAGTTGTTGTTGATGGAATATGGCTGCAATCTTCTAATATTTTGCTTAGATTACAGCCATTTGCCTAAAATTTATAAACGCGTAAAAATGACGTCATCCGTCAAGCGTGATTTAGGAAGTTTTGCATTAAAGTCCGTTTCACTGCGATAACCAAGCGATACAATTACAGATGCTTTTAAGCCTTTTTCAGCTAAATCAAATTCTTGATTAATGAGGTCTCTATCAAATCCTTCCATTGGTGTTGCGTCGATTCCTTCTAGTCCTGCAGCAAAAAGCAGTTGCCCAAGTGCTAGATAAGTTTGATTTTCCATCCATGCAGGAAGATTTTTCAATTCATTACGATAAAATTCAACATAGCCTTGGCGTGTGTCACGTTGACCTTGTTTGGCAGTTTCATCTTTAAAACGACCACTTAACTCATCTTGCTGTAATAATTGTTCTAAATATTCGGCAGAGATATCTGTACGTGTGCAAAAGATGATAGTGTGAGATGAATTGAGAACTTTGGCTGAGTTATAGATATAGTTGCCTGTTAAACCTGCTGCGATTCTTTGTTTTGCAACGTCTGTTTCAGCGACAATAAAATGCCAAGGTTGAATATTTACCGAAGAAGGGCTGAAGCGTAGAATTTCCAGTAGTTTTTCAAATTGTGCATGAGGAATTTTTTTCTCTGCATCATAAGCTTTTGTCGCATAACGTGTTTTTGCTGTAGCTAAAGTATCCATCCGTCACTAACTCGATTTAAAATTTTAATTTATTTTACTTGATATAAATTTCACGAAAAGTAGCTAAATGTGATTTCTATATAGATTTAAGTCGTATGTGAGTGAGCTATGATCACTAAATCGACTGAAGGTTTAGCGAAGTAATAACAAATGTTTTATAAAATGGTTAAAGATGAAGAAACAGATGAGTACGACTATTCAATAATGATCAATAGAACCATTGTTTAAAATCTAATTGATAATTTTCTTGTGGGCTGAGTTCTAAGATCCAAGCTGAATCTGCACGCCAATCTCCCAAAACAATACGTTGTTTGTTGAGGATATGCTGAATCTCTGGACGATGGGTGTGACCGTGAATTAAATAATCAACGTGTTCGATCACGGATTCTACGGCTTGAGCATTGACATCCATAATGTCATAGCTTTTCAGCTGTTTGGTTTCGCTACTTTTTTTACGAAAACCATTGGCAAGTTTTTGTCTAAAGCTTAGGGGTAAGCTTTTCAGAAAGCCAAGTAACAGAGGATTTCGAATCACTTTTCGAAAACGTTGGTAGGCAACATCATCTGTACAGAGTGCATCGCCATGTTCTAGTCGGAAGGTATGCTGCTGAATAGTTAAAGTATATACGTCAGGTAATAAAATCCCATCGAATTGCTTTAAGAATTTTCGACCCAAAGCAAAATCGCGATTACCCACTTGGAAGTAAATTCGATTGCCTGCGTCAGTGAATTTTTGTAAGGCAGTTACAATTTCATCTAACCATGGGGCAGTGTAATCATCACCAATCCAAGCATTAAACCAATCACCTAAAATATAGAGTTGTGTGTTTTTATCTTGATATTGTTTCAATAAAGCCAAAAACCCTCGAACGAGTCGAGGGTGATCAGGTGACAAATGTAGATCTGAGATAAACAGGTAGGTCACATTTTTATCCTTTTTTAATCTCCCTAAATCCCTCTTTAACAAAGAGGGACTTTGCTCCCTTTATAAGGGATTTGCGTAGCGATGCTACTCAGGAGAGATTATTACTCAGAAATAATTTTAGCAGATTCAATCACAACGTTCTCTAAAGGAACATCTGCATGATAACCACGGTTACCCGTACGTACACCTTTGATTGCTTCTACAATATCAAGGCCTTCAACAACTTTACCAAATACTGCGTAACCCCAACCTTGAGCTGTTTTACCAGTGTGGTTCAAGAAAGAGTTGTTTTTAACGTTGATAAAGAATTGAGCAGATGCAGAGTGCGGAGCTTGAGTACGCGCCATTGCAATTGTGCCTTCATCGTTGCTTAAGCCGTTATCAGCTTCGTTTTCAATTGAATCACGCGTTGCTTTTTCTTTGAAGTTTTCGTCCATGCCACCGCCTTGGATCATAAAACCATCAATCACACGGTGGAAAATTACGCCGTCATAGAAACCGTCACGTACATATTCTAAGAAATTTGCAACCGTTTTTGGTGCTTTTTCAGCATTAAGCTCAAGAACAATACGACCTTTGTTGGTATTTAATTCGACTTGAGGAAAACTCATCACATTAATCTCCTAAACATGGTCTTGTGACCATGGGTTTTTGGTTGAGAGAAGCATAAGCAAACTGTAAACTACAAGGCAAGTAAAAAACGTTAAAATCTTTCAGAAAAAACAAAGATTGCGTTTTTATTTCCCATTTTTAACTGTAAGAAGTGATTTACACCCTATGAAGCCAAATGATGTTGTTTCTGAACTGCCAAAGACCCCGACGCCGAATACCCATGCCTCTGTCGATACCGCGCAGCAAGAACAACAGGCAGGCTTAGATTTTGTTCGTCAAGTGATTACCGATGATCTTAAAGAAGGGCGGACCCAAAAAGTAGTGACTCGTTTCCCACCTGAACCAAATGGTTATCTGCATATTGGTCATGTCAAAGCGATTTGTCTCAACTTTGGTATCGCTGAAGAATTTGAAGGTTTATGTAATTTACGGTTCGACGACACGAATCCGGATGCTGAAGAGCAAGAATACGTTGATGGTATTGCCAATGATGTGAGGTGGTTGGGCTTTAACTGGAATGGCGAGCCTCGCTATGCATCAGGTTATTTCGATCAACTCTATACATGGGCTGTTCAATTGATCGAACAAGGTGATGCTTATGTTGATTTGCAAACACCAGAAGAAATCAAGCTGAACCGTGGTAATTTCGTTGAGCCTGGTAAAAACTCGCCGTATCGTGATGCGACCGTCGCAGAGAATCTTGCGCGTTTTGAACAAATGCGTAATGGTGAAATCCAAGAAGGCGGTGCTGTTCTACGCGCTAAAATCGATATGGCAAGCCCGAACGTGCATATGCGTGATCCGATTCTTTATCGCGTACTACATTCAGAGCATCACCAAACGGGTGATAAATGGAAAATGTACCCAATGTATGACTACGCTCATCCATTGTCTGATGCGATTGAAGGTATTACCCATTCACTCTGTACTTTAGAATTCCAAGATCACCGTCCATTCTATGACTGGATTGTAGAAAAAGTTCACTCGCAAGCTGTACCACGTCAGTACGAATCTTCACGTTTAAACGTTGATTATACGATTACTTCTAAACGTAAGTTACGTAAATTGGTTGAAGGTAATCATGTACAGGGCTGGGACGATCCACGTATGCCAACAGTCGTTGGGATGCGTCGTCGTGGTTTTACCGCAGAAGGCCTACGTGATTTCTGTAAGCGTGTGGGTGTATCGAAAACTGATGGTATTGTTGATGTGGCAATGCTTGAGTTCTGTATTCGTCAGTCATTGGAAAATGCAGCGGCACGGGGAATGGCAGTACTCAATCCCTTGAAAGTGACATTGACCAATTTACCTGAAGAATTGGATCTCACTCATGCGCGTCATCCAAACGTGGATATGGGCGAACGTATTATTCCGTTAACGCGTGAACTTTATATTGATCGTAAAGATTTTGAAGAAGTGCCACCTAAAGGCTTTAAACGTCTGATTCCTGATGGTGAAGTGCGCTTACGTCATGCTTATGTAATCAAGTGTGATGAAGTGATTAAAGATGCCAATGGTGAAGTGATCGAACTTAAATGTTCAATTGACCCTGAAACTTTAGGTAAAAATCCTGAAGGTCGTAAGGTAAAGGGTGTGATTCATTGGGTATCTGCGACGAAAGGTGTACCTGCGGAAGTGCGTATTTACGATCGTTTATTTACCGAAGCCGCACCAGATGCAGATGATGATTTCTTAGTAAATCTTAATCCTGAATCATTAAAAGTGGTTCAAGCGGTGATTGAGCCTGCTTTAGCACAAGCAAAACCTGAAGATCGTTTCCAATTTGAGCGTGAAGGGTACTTTGTTGCGGATCAACATGATCATCAAGCTGAAAAGCCTGTGTTCAACCGTATTCTTGATTTAAAAGATAGTTTTAAAGCCAAGTAGATTCAAAGTAAGACCTAACTATATTTGGGTGTTGTTGTTCTAAATTTCACTCAAATAGAAATCAACCCAGTGTAAAAACTGGGCTGATTTTTTATGGGTTGATGTGGTAAAAATAGAGAATGATAGAAATTAGAAGCATCATAGATAATATTAGATATGTATTAATTGAATTAAAGGTTTTTAAAAATTTAAGCATGAATCTAAATACCCACAAAATAAAATGTTAAAATTTAATAAACTCATTTTATTGTTTATTTTGAATGGTTAAAAAAAATATTGTGGCTTGTTCTTTGTGTTAATGTTTTTTTATGTGGTTTTTTTATGATTATTTGTGTTTTTTGATTGAACCTCATTTTTTGATTTATGAAAGAGATCACAATTTTATGATTTTGGGCTGGGCTTTAATCTTAACAATCAAAGTGCCTAATGATTTTTTATACCTAAAAATTATTCTGGTAGAAACTAATTCTTGACTTTATTAAATGATAATTATTATCATTTGAGAAGTACTTTGTTTTGAGTCAAATGATTGTGAACAAAACCCCTATGCTTGTAGATCAGTTATACAGAAACCATAGAGGCTGGCTTCATCAATGGTTGAGACAAAAAATAGGCAACACTGAGCAAGCCGCTGATCTGGTGCAAGACACCTTTATCAAATTACTGCAAACACGCGATGAACTGCTGGGCATTAAAGAACCTCGCGCTTATCTTACTTCAATAGCAAAAAACTTACTCATCGACCAAGTCCGCCGCAAACGAATTGAACAGGCTTATTTAGATGGCTTGAGCCAGATGGAATACATGTTGGATGCGGTTGCTTCGCCAGAAGATCAAATGCAGATTATTCAGGCGTTGGACCAGCTTTGTAAGGCATTGGAAGATGTCTCTGCTAAAGCACAACAAGCATTTATATTGCATTACCTTGAAGGTTATACCCATAAGGAAACGGCCGAACGATTGGATGTTTCAACCAAAATGATTCAGAAATATCTAGCAAACTGTCTGGCTCGCTGCTATCTGATTCGTTTAGAAATGGATGTCAGCATTTAAATGGCAATCGATAAACAAGAGCATCATCAATTGGTTGAGGAGGCTGCATTATGGATTGTGCAGTTAAGTTCAGATGATGAGCCGACACGAAAAAATGCACAATTAAACTTTAATCAATGGAAGCAACATAGCCCACAGCATCAAAAAATTGCAGCTGATATCGAGCAGTGTATTCGCTCAATCCAAAAGGTATCTCAAACGGCACAGCATAAAAAAGTGGTTCAATCAGCACTTAAAGCAGGTTTGGGGTCTGCAAAAGCATATAAACATGTTCGTGCGGGGAGTGCATTTGCGATTGCATTCGTTATCATCAGTGGTAGTTTCCTTTATGTGTCTGATACTTCTATTGCCTATATCAGCGCTGATATTCAAAGCGATTCGGCGCAGTGGACAACACAAACCTTACAAGATGGTTCGCGCTTAATTCTGCGGGGCAAGAGTGCAGTCAATATTGATTTCCAAGCAAAGCAAAGAGTAGTCGAATTGGTGCAAGGGCAGATTTATGTTGATGTTGCCAAAGATCCAAATCGCCCATTTTTAGTCAAAACCAAACATGGGCAGATACAAGCGCTTGGAACGGCATTTAGTGTGGCTTTTAGACCTTCGGTAACAGAATTAAAAATGTTGCATTCGCGAGTCCGGGTACAAGCCGCAGCGAATGAATATGCCAACCAGCAAGTGATTGTAAGCGCGGGACAAGCCGTCAGTATGAATCAAAATGGCGTACAGTCACTACCCGCACTGAATATTTATAATGAACAACAAAAATGGAATAAACATCAATTGATGGTAGAAGATTTACCGCTCGATCAGGTGTTAAAAGAATTAGATCAAAACTATAAAGGCAAAATCTTGTTTAATGCCGAAGCATTGCAAGATATCCAAGTTAATGCGGTGTTGCCCTTAGACCAAACACAAGATGCACTTAAATTATTAGCAACAGTATTTCCCAACTTAAAGGTATATCAAATTACACCTTATCTCATTGTTATTTCATTAAAAAAATAGTTGGTATATTCATTGTCAAATGAACGCATTTTAAAAAGTTTTTATTTTTTTAAAATTTAGGTTCCACTTTTTTTAAAGCTGTTCGTCATAGTAAGTAGAAGCAATAAATTTGGGATCATTTTATTTTAACAAGTTTAATGATTCTTATTTACATTTACTGGGGCGGCAAAATGAAGAACGTTGGAAAGGGTCAAATGCGTAATCGGAACTTATTTCGATTTTCAACACTCGCATTTGCAATACATACAGTTTGTATTGGTAGTCTGACTTTACCTTTACAATCGGCTTATGCAGAAACAGTTGGAACAAAAGCCTACAATATCCCAGCGGGAACCTTAGCCAATGTATTGAATCAATTTGCTGAACAATCTGGGACTTCAATTGCGATTGATGCACAACAATTAAAAGGTCAATACAGTTCTGGATTAAAAGGCAATTATGCATTAGAGCAAGGCTTTCAACATATTTTAGCATCTTCAGCATTTTATGCAGTCAAAGCCGGACAGGGTTATACACTGGCGAAAAAGACCTCTCAAAGTGCCAATACCGCTTCTGTTGCTGAGAATGCAGTGGTGAGCACAGCATCTGCGCAGACTCAGGATGATGAAGTTTCGGTTCGTTTGACCCCACTTGTGGTCTATGGTCAGGAAGATCGCGATACTCAGGGCAGCAATAGAGTTTACGATGCCAATCGGTCTTCTGTCTATGCAGGAAAAGACTATATTGAGCGCTTTAAAGGCACCAATCCAGCCGATGTTTTACAAGGGATGGTGGGTGTTTATAGTGGTGATGCCCGTAATAGTGGTGCTTTAGATCCAAGTGTTCGTGGTGTGCAGGGTGTAGGTCGAGTACCTTTAACCATCGATGGAACTGAACAGTCGATTGCAGTATGGCGTGGCTATAATGGCGTAAATAACCGAAATTATATCGATCCGAATCTAATTGCGGGTATTGAAGTCATTAAAGGGCCATCATTAGAAAGAAATACTACTACCTCAGTCGGTGGTGGCGTGGTGGTCAAGACCTTAGAAGCAGATGATATTGTTCGTCCAGGTCAAACCTTTGGTGCAGAATTAAAAGTAGAAGGCTCAACCAACTCTATTGACCCATCATTACCAGACATGAGCAAGGTCGGCAAGAATTATAATGATACGACGCCTTGGAATGATGTGGAGGGTAAAAAGTATGATCCCGACATATACAAGAAGAACCGAACTAAAAATGATAATTCTAACTTCTCAGGGGATGATCTAGCAGGTCGACTTGCGTTGGCAATGAAGCAGGATAAATTTGATTTACTGGCGGTTTATGCTGTTCGTGAACGTGGCAACTATTTTTCGGGTACACACAGTTCTGGTTATTATAAACGGGCAGAACCGAGCAATAGCCTCGATTTTATTCCTTATTTTGCACATTCCTATAAACCTGGTGATGAAGTTCCAAATACCTCTAGTCAAATGGAATCTTGGTTATTCAAAGCCAACTATCGACCAACTGATGAGCAAGCCCTAAAACTAACTTATCGAGACACCAAAAATAGATTTGGTGAGATCATGCCTTCACGGATTGAGTGGGGTTTGACACCTGAAATTGGTGTACCTCAGTGGCCTCTTAGTGATATTCGTTCCAAGGCCTATAGCTTGGAGTATAAGTTTAAACCCGAAACTAACCAGTGGGTCGATTTCTACGCCAATATTTGGCAGACAGATACAGAAATCCAGACCTATACACGCGGCGGTTGGCCAACTACCATCGATTTTCGAGACAATCGCATTATCAATACGGCCATTAGCCATTCTGACAACCGACGTCAGGGCATTAATATCAGCAATAAAGCTCTATTAACAGATCAACTCAATTTAACTTTGGGTGGAAGTTTCTTAAAAGAAAAACTGACCTCTGATGATGTCTATGGTGAATATGGCCCAATGTATAGCCTATTTCAGGCTTTACCGCGTGCAGGCCGCCGTGAAGAAAAAACCTTTGATTTTAATTTTAACTATCGTCCTGTCTCTTGGTTAAGTTTTGATGCGGGTATGCGCTATCGCTCATATTGGGCTTTTGATGATTTCTTAAATAAATCCCTGCGAGATGGGGTTGATCCTGCATTAAATCCACTATTTACCAAGAAAAATAAACTCAAAGAATATAGCTTTGAATATAAAACCATGCCTGAAAGTTACGATGCTCAGCAGCAGCGTATGTTGGATCGATTCTCACAGCGCTATGCAGCCAAAAATCCAGACTGGGATGGTAAGTTAGAAAGTGTTCCTGAATCTGAAACGACTTTGTATAACCTCATTTGGATACAAAAAAATACGCTCACTTGGAAAGCAGATGAAAACGGTCATTTGGCTTTGGCTGATAATGTATTAGATCGACTGAATTCCTTAGGTCAAAAATATGTAATTACTGGCAATGGCAATCTTAGCCCAGCGGTGATTGAACAGGTTCCAATTGAGTCGGCGCAGAAAGTAAGAGACAGTGGTTGGGCACCTCAACTCGGTGCATCCATTCACTTAACTGAAAATAATCGGCTCTATGTCCGTTATGCAGAAGAGTACCGTTTACCCAGCTTATTTGAAAGTACGGTCGGTTTCTCTGCGATGATGCCATATCAAGCGATTAAACCCGAACATGCGTTTAATTATGAAGTGGGTTATGTCTATGACATGCGTGATTGGTTAAGCTCAGCACGAAATGCAGATATTAAACTAGCGTATTACTACAACAAAACCAAAAACGTGATTGAGCGAAATCAAAATCTGATTTTCACCAATATGGATGAGCAAAAACTTTCAGGTCTAGAACTGCAAAGCCGTTTTGATAATGGTGCTTTCTTTAGCGATTTAAGTTTGGCATATAACCTCAAAAATGAAGTCTGTGATACCAATAGTGCCATCGATAAAATGATTAACAGTGGCACAGTACAAACGGATCAAGGCATCCAATTCCGTGATGCTTATCAACGGTGTGTCGACGATGGTTTCCCCAATGGTTATCTCGTCACCATGTCGACACCTGAACTCAGTGCACATGCCTTATTGGGTGCACGTTTTCTAGATGAAAGGCTGGAACTCGGCGCACGAGCAACCTTCTACAAAGGCTACGAAAGCCCACTGCGTAAAAATAACGATGCGGTTATCAATAAAGGCTACTACCTCAACGTACCATTAGCTTGGGATGATACTTGGATTTTTGATGCCTATGCACGTTATCAAGTTGATACCTATAACACAGTAGAATTTGTCGGAAATAACCTTTCAAACCAATTCTATATCGATCCACTCACTCGGAGTGCAATGGCTGCACCAGGCCGCACGCTGAAAGTCAGCTGGACAACTAAGTTTTAACACAGAATTTAATTTCCTCTTTTTAAAAGCGGGAATTAGATGGATGTAAATAATAAATTTGAATGATTATTATTTACAAAATCAATAGCAGTGATCGATCCAACTGCTCATACAACTAAATAGATAACGATGTCGTTATCTTCATTGAAACAATAACTTAGCTTTAGAAAAATGGAGTAACAATAAATGAAAATCTCTCAACTGTTCATCGGTCTTGTTGCATGTTCTGCTGTATTTGCTCATGCAGGTATTGAAGGTGCTTCGAGCAACGAAGCAAATATCAAAGTCGGTGCGGCAGCAAGTGCGAGTCATCCGGGCGGTGCAGCTGCAGTTTCTGTGCAGGCGGCAGGTGCACCATATAACGCTTTTACTGGCTTTAGTTCACTCAAAGGTTTAGCGCAAGCATTTTCTGCTCAGGGCACAAGTAATACTAATGTCACTGTAGGTGCCAAGACATTTAATATCTCTCATATTCCAGTATCGGCAATGCCGCCTTCACACAGTGCTTTAGGTAATTTTAATTTTGGTCAAGTCGGCACACAAGAAGTTTATTTCGGTGAATGGTGGAAAGCGGGTGATACACCTGCAAGCGCAAGCCATACGGTTTATTACGCGGGTGACAATACCAATACCACAGTGCCCACTGCTGGGATTGCGACGTATACCGTTGCAGGGATTAACGGATCAGCAAGCAATCTGTTGAGTGGTAGTTTCACTGCAAACTTTGGTGCAGGTACTTTGGAAGGTTCATTAGCTGGAACAGGTACAACCGTTTCAAACGTAACGCTTGATGGTGTGACGTTTAATCCAGGTTCAGCTGCGTTTAGCGGATTTGCAGTAGCAAATGGTACGGCTGGCTTAAATGACTCAGGTATTGTTCAAGGACATTTCTTTGGTGCAAATGCGGCTGCTTTAGCGGGTATCGCAAAATTTGACAATGTTTCTTATAACACTGCATTTGGCGGTGCGAAGAACTAATTATAGCGAAAGGAATCTACAACTGTAGATTCCTTTTTCTTGTTTAAGACTTGATGATTTTATTTTGTGTTTTACGGTTTTTATGAAAAGAACATTGCTGTGCTGTCTGACTTTATTGGCTGCTTCATCACTCTATGCAGATGATGATACTCAACTGCGCCTGAATCAAAGCTTAGATCAAAATTTATTACAACAACAGCATCAACTACAACAACAAGGCACAATTCGTGATACTGAGAAACTACCTAGTATTCTTATCAATGGTCAAATTTTTGCGGTAGAGAAAAATCAGGATGATTTGGCAAAAGCTCTGTATTTGGCTGTTATGCAAAAACAATGGGGCAATGCTTCGGTTTATTTAAAGCATTATCAGCAATATCAAGACTATGATCAGGCTTTAACTGATTTTGCTGAAGGGGCATTGGCACGTGCTCAGGGGCAACTCAAATTAGCCGAGCAAAAATTTCAAAGCAGTCTCAATAAACAACCCAATAATCTTATTTGTGAACTAGAGTTAGCGCGCGTGCTGTTTGAACAGCAGAAGAACAAAGAAGCAGCACGCCTTTTTACATCAATTCAAAACAAATTGGGACAGAGTGATCGTGCGGTGATACCACCAGAAGTAGAACAAACGGTTAATCTGTTCGTCAAAGCGCTCAATCAGCGGGATTCATGGCAAGGCAGTGTCGCGATTGGTCCATCCTATGCCACAAATCTGAATAGTTCTTCTGAGCAAAGTAAAACTTGGACACTGTATCGGATGGATCAAGATGGAAACATTATTCCAGCTCATATGACCAGAGGGAGTCCGAAAGCAATTTCTGCAAAAGGCGTAGATTATGAAGCTAGTTTAATCAAACGCTTTTCTCTCTACGGCAATCATGGGATTTCCTTACGTGGGTTAGCTTATGGACAGTCTTATGATGATCATGCCGACTATAACGAATCCACTCTAAATATTAATGCAGGCTATAGCTTTTTCGATTTAAAAAATCAGATCAGCATTGCACCATTGTTTGAACATAAACGTTATGCAAATGACGGTTTATACAATGCATGGGGTGCACGTGCTGAATGGATGCGATTTATTGCCGCAGACAAAGCATTCAAGCTCGAAGCTGAAATCAAAGATCTGGATTATCAAAAATATAAAACACTAGAGGGTAAAGAAAGCTCTGCGATGTTCACGTTTTGGAAGATTCTACCTAAGCAATGGACATTATTTAGTGGACTAGACGTGCTTGATCATGACACTCAAGAAAAATATATGGCGGCCTATCAACAACAAGGGGTCCGTTTAGGGTTGAGGAAGTCTTGGAATGTTGGGTTGAATACCACTTTATTCACTTCGTATCGCTGGCGGCAGTTTGATCGCTATGCTGAAAGTCTAGAAGCCCGTCGTCATGATTTTGAACAAAATTATACCTTTGTTGTACAGATGCCTCGATTTAAATTTTATGGTGTGACGCCAAACCTTACTTATCGTTATAACCAAAACAGTAGCAATGTGGATTGGTTGTATTCTTATGAGAAACACAATGTCAGCTTGAAGCTTGAGCATCGTTTTTAGGGGGATGACGATGAAATCAAAGCTCCAGTATCCAGCTTATGAATTGACCTCAAAACCACCATCTGTTTTGGTTTTGGCACATTCCTATCATAAGTCGATCATTGTATTGCTGGTCATTGTGATGCATCTAATAGGATTATGGTTTCTAAGTCATTTTATTGAACCTTATACTTTGACCGCTTCACCGAAAGTAAATGCACTCAAGATACGCTTTGTGTCTTTAGCCCAATCAGAAAATCCATCTCTTCATACAATGGCTCAGCATGCTATTGCTCAGCCACCCAAGCAACACTTACAAAAAGAATCTGAACTTCCTGCTACACAACAAAGTGCTGAGAGCATAGAGCAAAAGATATTCACCAGTCTAAATGCAACAAATACGGTGCAAAAGAAACAGCCGAATAAAAAAGATCACGCCGTCGCATCTCAATCAGCACAAACTGTTGCCGTTCAGTCATTAGAAAGTAAAGCGTTTAAACAACAGACACAGACTGATCAACAATCTACTGCTACTGCGGTGAATGAAAATCAGCAAATGCATAAAGCGCAATCTGAAGAAAATCAATCACGCCCGAGTGGTGTAAAAACACCCGCAGCGCAACAGCAGCTAAGTCGAGCAGCTGAAAGCCAAGTTCAGCATGATGAACCTATCCAAGTCAGTCGTGTCGATGTGCTCAGTTTTGGAAAGTTTAGCTACGATGATCGGGAGCTCAGACAACAAACTCGTATGGTGGAGTTACGTTTACGCATCAATGAAAACGGACAGCCTATCGATATCCAATTAAAACAAAGTTCAGGTATTGCCAGTTTAGATGAGCGCGTTCTAAACGCAGCCCGTCAGTCCAAATTCAAACCCTACAAAGTCAATGGTCGAGCAGTGGCTATTGTCGTTGATTTCCCAGTGCAACTTAACCTCAGTCGGGACAGCCGATGAGCAATATTCTTTATTCAGGAGAATGATAATGAACGCAGCAACAGAACAAATGGTCGCCAATAGCCTTGCTCAACGTCTAAAGCAAGAAACGGCAGCAGAACATGAACGAATGCATCGCTTAATGGCTCAGGCAGATGTCTTTGCAAGCAAAGAAAAATATGCACAATTCACTTTGTCTCAATATTATTTTCAGCAAGAAATTGAGCATCTTTTTGAACAAGAAGGTGTAGCTGGATTAATTCCAGATCTCGGTATTCGTGGTCGCTCTCAGCAAGCTTTTGCAGATTTACAAGATTTGGGTATTCAACCCGCAGGGCAACCGTTGCAAAGTGCAGCGGTTAAATTACCTGAAGCTCTCGGCTGGATTTATGTATCAGAAGGGTCAACTTTAGGCGCAGCTTTTTTATTTAAACAAGCCCAAAAAAGTTTAGGTTTCTCTGAAACATTCGCGGCGCGTAATCTCGCGGCGTATCCAGAGGGACGCGCTAAGGTTTGGAAACGCTTTGTTCAAGCATTGGATGATGCTGACTTTGACTCAGTTTTACAGGATCGAGTGGTGCAAGGTGCTTTAGATGCTTTTGGCTATTTTGGAAATGCATTAATCCAGTTAGATGAGTTGAAATAAACAATTGGATTGAGCATTGCTAGGGATGGAGAATATTGATCGCATGAATAATGATGTGAAAACAGATATTTTGTCACAACCGCCACAGCCAGCAAGCAAATTAGCACGCTCAGTTTGGTGGCGATTATTATTTATCTGCCTCGCTTGGTTGTGCATTGGACTCGGTATTCTTGGCGTTTTTATTCCAGGTTTACCGACCGTTGACTTTATTTTATTGGCTGTTTACTTTGCAGCTAGAGGTTCAGAAAAGCTGCATCAATGGTTTCTAAACCATCGTCTTATTGGTCCAATCATCAAAGAATGGCAAGAAAATAGACGTATTCCCAAAAAAGCAAAATACATGTCGACGTTTAGTATGAGTGTAGCTGCTGGGATTATGATCTGGACCATTCCACATCCTTGGGTTGTTTATCCTCTTGTGGCATGTATGGTGGTTGTATTGGGATGGATGTGGCTTAAAGCTTAACAATACTAGGCACTATCTAATCAAGTGTAATGCGAATTTATTAGAGTATTTAGAATATAAGGCGGTATCAGATCAATCTAGGTTGTTATCCGATACCGCCTTAATATGTCTTAGGTTACTATCACTTTAAAACAATAAATTAGTTAGATACACCAAATATCATGAGTTGAATTGCAGCTTTGCTATATTGTTCGAGAAATTTTGCTTCTTGATTTGCCAATAAAAATTGTAAAGCCCCAGCGATAATGATTCCAACAACGGCATGTCCAGTCATCTCGGTATTTAAATTTTTATTTAAATAGCCACGATCAATTCCGTTTTGAAGATAATTCGCCGTGAACAATCCACCCACCTGCAAAAGCTTACTTACTTGCGCTGTCATCTCTTTATCAATTGAGGTTGCTTCTAATAAGATGAGACGAAGTGTCCGTGGATTTTCACGTGCAAATTCCTGAAATTTAAATGAAATTCGTTCACATTGGGCAATATAGTCATCTAAAGTTGATACGGCATTCGGCGCATTTTCATCTGCCAATAAAGCCGTTATTTTGAACATGGTATCGACAATGACTTTATCGAGAATGTCTCTTTTATTTTCAAAATGACGATAGAAAGTACCGTGACCAATACCGAGTCTTTTGGCAATGTCAGAGATTGCAGTTTGATGATAACCGCGTTCAGAAAATTCCAAAAAAGCAGCTTCAATAATTTCTGCTTGTAGTTGAATACGTTGGCGTTCAGCACGCGAGAGAGTTGTTTGATCATTCATGCTAAAAATTTTATCAGAACTTTATTGGAAATACGATAAAACAAAATCAATTAAAATTGACACATAATTCCGTAAATGACATTATGTTCCGTATTGGTGATTTTTTGACTAATTAAAGGAGCTGAGCATGGGAAAAAAATACAGTTTTTTAAATAAAGTGGTGTTGATCACAGGTGGTGGGCGAGGGATTGGTTTAGCCACAGCCGTTGCCTTTAGAAAACTTGGTGCCAAAGTGGCGATTGGCGATATTGATCTAGAGTTGGCTCAGCAAGCTGCTACTAAAGTGCAAGGCTTTGGCGGCTATTTGGATGTACGTTCACAGAACTCATTTCATGACCTCATTGTGCAGATTGAAAAGCAATTGGGTCCCATCGATATCTTGATAAATAACGCTGGGATTATGCCAATGGGAGCGATGGTCGAGGAAAGCCAAGCCATCAGCGATGCGCAAATTGATATCAACTTACGTGGGGTGATTCATGGCATGAAAGCGGTATTGCCTAAAATGCAGGAGCGACAAACGGGACATATCGTTAATGTGGCTTCTCTAGCAGGTAAATATCCGATTCCCGGTGCCAGTATTTATTGTGCGACCAAATTTGCTGTGGTGGGTTTAACTGCATCGATGCAGCAGGAGCTTAGAAACACACCGATTGGCATATCGGCAGTGTTACCGTCCAAAGTCTTGACTGAGTTGTCTTCTGGAACGGGGGACAGTTTGCCGATTCCGACGGTAGAACCACAAAATGTGGCGAATGCGATTATTCAAGCCATCGAACATAATCTTGCCGAAATTGCGGTACCGAATTATTTAACGCATACCTCGAAAGCCTATGGGTTGGTGCCGCATTGGTTAAATACTGGATTCCGAAAACTGATCGGAGATGACCGTATTTTAAAAGGTTTGGATCAGAATGATCGCAAAGCATATAGCCAACGTTTAAGCCAATTGGCACAGACAAAATAAGGATTAAAACTCATGGCGAAGATCGAAAAATTCCATGTGGTGATTATCGGGGCTGGCTTTGCAGGGATTGGTGCAGCAATTAAATTACAAGAAGCAGGTTTTACAGATTTTGTGGTTTTGGAAAAAGCCGATGAAATTGGCGGTGTCTGGCGTGCCAACACTTATCCAGGGTGTGCTTGTGATGTACCATCAGCTTTATATTCTTATTCTTTTGCACCAAATCCACAATGGAGTCGGGTGTTTGCGCAGCAGCAAGAAATTAAGACCTATATACAACATGTTGCGCAGCAATTCGATGTGAAAAAGTATGTGCGCTTTGGCTATGAAATGCTGGAAAGTGCTTGGGATGATCAGGCTAAACATTGGGTGGTGAAAACCAATCAAGGCCTTATCCATGCCCGTTTTGCGATTATGGCGGGTGGGCCAATGCATCAACCTGTATTGCCTAAAATTAAAGGTTTAGAGACATTTAAAGGGGCTCAGTTCCACTCGGCAGAATGGAATCATGATTTTGACTTAAATGGTAAAAAGGTTGCCGTTGTTGGTGCAGGTGCATCTGCAATTCAATTTGTACCTGAGATTCAAGCCCAAGTTGAGAAACTCACTTTGTTACAGCGTACCCCACAATGGGTATTGCCAAAAATGGATCAAAGCCTGCCGAAACTTGCTCAGGCACTGTTTAAAGTGCTTCCAGTCACACAGCGTTTAACCCGTTATGGTGTTTATGGTGTATTTGAATCGTTAAATTCCAGTATGCACCATCCAAAATTGGTCAGCCACATTGAACGCTTAGCTAAATTGAATATTCGTTTAGGGGTGAAAGATCCTGCGCTAAGAGAAAAATTATTGCCTGACTTTACCATTGGTTGCAAACGGGTGTTACAGTCCAATCAATGGTATCCGGCATTGGCAAAGTCGAATGTCGAAGTATTGCGCTGCGGGGTAGAAGAAGTGCGTGGCAATACTTTGATTGCCAGTGATGGAACGGAGCGTGAGGTCGATGCGATTATTTTTGGCACAGGCTTTGAAGTCAGTAATCCTCCAATTGCCAAACAGATTCGTAATAAACACGGCAAAACTATGGACGAAGTATGGCAAGGCAGTGCCAAAGGTTATTTAGGTACAGTGGTAGAAGGCTGCCCGAATGCCTTTGTCATGTTTGGTCCTAATATTGCGGTCAGCTCATCGGCACTGATTATCATTGAAGCACAATTGGCGTATATCTTGGACATGCTGAAAAAAGTACAGGCACAGCAGATTGAAACCGTTGAAATTCGTGCTGAGGTATTGGAACAATACAATAATGAAATCCAAGCGGCATTAACGAATACGGTTTGGAATACCGGTGGATGCAGCAGCTACTTTATCGATCGGAATGGTCGTAACAGTACCTTATGGCCGTGGACCACCTTTGAGATGCGTTCTCGCATGGCACAATGCGATCTGAATGATTATGTGCTTGGTTATGCTGAGTCTGAATCTGAGAAAAAAGCCAGTTAAATGATGATTCGGTATTGTATCTCTAATATAGTCAAGACTCACCGAGTAGCCTATTCCTCGTGGGATACTCGGTGAGGGAAACATAACACGTTCTCTTTTTATTAATGATCGTGTGAACTGTGCAGTGGTGCTTCATGCACAGCTGCCGAATGCAGTTTATGTTTGCTGTTCAGGGTACGAATCAATACATAGAAGGCAGGGGTCAGGAACAAACCAAAGAAGGTCACTCCGATCATACCAAAGAACACCGCAACGCCCATGGCATGGCGCATTTCAGCACCTGCACCTGTTGATGTGACCAGTGGAACCACACCCATAATGAAGGCGATTGATGTCATCAGAATCGGACGTAAACGTAGTCGGCTGGCTTCAACCGCAGCATTAAATGCAGTCGCGCCTTGCATTTCCAGTTCTCGTGCAAATTCGACGATCAAGATGGCATTCTTACAGGCCAGCCCGACCAGCACCATCAAGCCGATTTGGGTAAAGATGTTGTTATCACCGCCTGTGAGCCAAACCCCTGTTAGTGCCGCCAAGATACCCATTGGCACAATCAGAATCACGGCCAATGGCAAGGTCAGGCTTTCATATTGCGCCGCCAAGACCAAGAACACCAATAACACACTGATCGGGAACACCCACAATCCTGCATTACCTGCCAAGATTTTTTGATAGGTCAGATCGGTCCATTCAAACTTCACCCCACGTGGTAAGGTTTCAGCGGCAATTCGCTCAACAGCAGCTTCGGCTTGGCTGGATGAATAACCCGGTGCAGGACCACCATTAATATCCGCTGCGGTGTAGCCGTTGTAACGCACCACCATTTCGGGACCATAGGTTTGAGTGACGTTGACTAATGAAGACAGCGGCACCATTTGCCCAACATTGTTACGGGTTTTAAGCTGTAAAATATCTTCAGGATTGGCACGGAACGGTGCATCGGCTTGAGCACGTACCTGATAGACGCGACCAAAGCGGTTGAAGTCATTCACATATTGTGAACCGAGATAAATCTGCATGGTGCTAAATACATCGGTGACTGCAACGCCTTGTTGTTTGGCTTTGACCCGATCCAGATCAACATTCAGTTGTGGCACATTGATTTGATAGCTAGAGAACATCGGGCCCAACTCAGGTGCAGATTGTGCTGCTTTCATAAAGGATTGTGCTGCGTTATTCAACTCGGCATAGCCTAAAGCACCACGATCTTCAAGCTGGAGTTTAAAGCCACCCATGGTGCCCAGACCCATCACGGGTGGTGGTGGGAATACCGCAATATAAGCATCTTGAATCACTGAATATTTCTGATTTAAGGCACCAGCAATGGCATTGGCAGAAAGATCAGCTGCTTTACGTTCAGCAAATGGTTTTAAAGTGACAAACACAATTCCTGCACTGGAACTGTTGGTAAAACCATTAATCGATAAACCTGGGAAGGCCACCGCACTTTCTACGCCGGGTTGTTTCAGTGCCGCATCGCTCATTTTACGAATCACGGTTTCGGTTCGATCTAGTGAGGCACCATTGGGTAATTGGGCAAAGCTGATCAGGTATTGCTTATCTTGTGCAGGGACAAAACCACCCGGAACGATATAAGAAATACCAATCGTCAGGCCAAGCAGGGCTGCATACACACCCATCGCTGAGGCTTTATGGGAAATCACCCGACTGACGCCACGACCATATTGATCCGATGCGCGTGAGAATACGCGGTTAAACAGGGCAAAGAAGCGTCCAAAAACACGGTTCATCACACGGGTCAGGAAGTCAGGTTTGGCATCATGACCTTTCAGCAACATGGCAGCCAACGCAGGAGACAAGGTGAGTGAGTTGAAGGCTGAAATCACGGTGGAGATGGCAATGGTCATGGCAAATTGTTTATAGAATTGTCCGGTTAAGCCTGTCATAAAGGCCAGCGGGACGAACACGGCAACCAAGGTCAAGGCAATGGCAATGATCGGTCCACTGACTTCACGCATGGCACGGTAGGTGGCATCCCTTGGACTGAGTCCTGCTTCAATATTCCTTTCGACGTTCTCGACCACCACGATGGCATCATCGACCACAATCCCGATGGCGAGCACCATCCCGAACAGTGACAGGGCATTGATGGAATAACCAAAGGCCAGCATCAAGGCGAAGGTACCAATGATGGAAACAGGCACTGCCAGTAACGGAATAATTGAAGCACGCCATGTTTGTAAGAACAGGATCACCACCACAACCACCAGTGCAATCGCTTCAAGCAGGGTATGAATCACCGCTTTGATACTTGAGCGTACGAATTGGGTCGGGTCGTAAACGATGTCGTATTTAATTGAAGATGGAAAATCTTTGGACAGTTCCGCCATGGTGCTACGCACTTGGTCAGAGACCTGTAAGGCATTGGCACCCGGTGCTTGGAAAATTGGAATCGCCACCGCCTGTTTATTGTCCAGCAATGAACGTAAACCATATTGTGAAGCGGCTAGTTCAACACGCGCGACATCACCCAAACGCGTTACTGCACCATCCGCAGCCGTTTTTAAAACAATATCGGAAAATTCCTGTTCGGTACTTAAACGACCTTGTGCATTCACCGAGAGCTGTAAGGGTGAATTGTTCGGCGCTGCACCAATTGTTCCTGCAGCCACCTGAATATTCTGTTCACGAATCGCATTGATGATTTCAGTCGCAGTGAGGTTCCGTTGCGCCACTTTTTGTGGGTCTAACCACACGCGCATGGCGTAATCGCCTGAACCAAATAGACCAACTTCACCCACACCTTGTAAACGTGCCAGACGGTCTTTGACATTGAGTACGGCATAGTTACGCAAGTAGGTCATGTCATAGCGATTATCCGGTGAGGTCAGATGCACCACCATAGTCAAGGTTGGTGAACTTTTTAGCGTGGTCACACCGAGACGTTGTACATCTTCTGGCAAGCGAGGCAAAGCTTGAGAAACCCGATTCTGGACCAGTTGCTGCGCTTTGTCTGGATCAATCCCGAGTTTGAAATTCACGGTAATGGTCAGGTTGCCATCGCTGTTGGCCTGAGACTGCATATACAGCATGTTCTCAACGCCGTTGATGGATTCCTCCAACGGAGAAGCAACGGTTTCAGCGATCACTTTAGGGTTGGCACCTGGATATTGGGCACGGACCACGACAGAGGGTGGTACCACTTCTGGATATTCAGAAATGGGCAATTGGAAAAGAGAGAGTAGACCCGCAAGTAGAATCAGGACGGACAGTACCCCAGCAAAGATCGGACGATCAATAAAAAATTTAGAAATATTCATGAGGATTAACCTTTTGCCGAAGTTGGGGTTTTTTCTGTAGGCTGAGGTTGTTGTGCTGTGTTATCAGTGATGATTTGAGGATTCGGCATAGAGACCAGATGTGGACTCACAGGATCGCCCGGACGAATACGTTGTAAGCCATTCACCACGATACGATCACCCACTTGCAGACCACTATTGATGATTTGCAGACCATCTTGTTGTGCGCCGAGTTTTACTTCACGGTATGCAGTTTGATTTTTCGCATCAACCACCACCACAAAACGTTTGTCCTGATCGACACCAATCGCAGTTGGGCTAATCAGAATGGCTGCGCGAGGTTGTCCGCCGCCAAGACGAATGCGGGCATACAGTCCAGGGAGCATCATGCCTTTGGGATTATCAAATGTGGCGCGAACACGAATGGTGCCTGAGGTGGTATTTAAATTATTATCGATCGAACTGATAAAACCTTCACGGCTAAAACCAGATTCATTGGCGAGACCTAAATAGACAGGAACTTGGGCTGAATTCCGTTGATTGCTGATGTATTTTAGATAAGTTTGTTCATCAACATCGAAAGAAGCATACAGACGTGACACCGAAACCAAACTAGTGAGGACTTGGGCGCCATTGCCTGCTGAAACCACATTACCGACTGTGACTTCGGCACGGGAAATACGTCCACTGACAGGTGCGGTAATACGGGTGTATTCCAGATTTAAACGGGCGGTTTCGACTGCGGCTTTGGCTGCTTGCAGGTTAGCATTGGCTGAACGCGCTTCATTTTCCGCTTGATCAAGTTCTTGATGGGCAATCGCATTACTTTGGATTAAGCGCAGGTTACGACCCAAATTTGCTGAAGAGTAAGTGACTTGTGCTTCCGCAGAAGCCAGTTGCGCTTTGGCACGATTCAGCTCTGCTTCAAAAGGACGCGGGTCAATGGTGAATAATAAATCCCCTTTGTTGACCAAGCTACCATCTTTGAAGTGAACGCCAATCAGTTTTCCTGAAACTTGGGGTCGAACATCGACTTGATCAATGGCTTCCAGACGTCCGGAATATTCTTGCCAGTCGGTAATGGTTTGGCTGATAACATTTGCAACATCCACGGTTGCAGCTGGCGGTGCGTTTGCTGTTGAGGTGGCTTTGGCATCTGCATTTTCTTGGAAGAGAATAAAACTGCCGCCCGTTGCAAAAATAGCAACGATGACGGCAGACAGCGTTAGCTGTTTGCGAGAAATTGACATGGGATGCTCCTGACTATTTGAATCCCTGTTTTCAGACTTTTTGTTGTGGTCTGTATGGGAGAAACAGGTTTATGGAATGAAAGGAGCATAAAAGTTTGTCAATTACGAATAAATACATTAAATTTGATAACACTATTCGTATTTTTATAATAATTGATGTGTAAAGTTCCTTTATGCATTGATTAGGAGTGGTTGAGTGGATCTATTTCATGCAATGAAAGTCTTTAATAAAGTGGTTGAAACCAACAGCTTTAGTTTGGCTGCAGATAGCCTTGGACTACCACGTGCATCGGTCACGACCACGATTCAAGCTTTAGAAAAACATCTTCAAGTTCGTTTACTCAATCGAACTACACGTAAACTGAGCCTTACACCTGATGGTGCGGTTTATTATGATCGTACAGTAAGAATTTTAGCCGACGTTGAGGATATTGAATCTTCATTTCACAATGAAGAACGTGGTCCTCGAGGACGTTTGCGTATTGATGTCCCTGTCTCAATTGGACGTTTAGTTCTGATTCCAAGACTGCGTGAATTTCATGCACGTTATCCTGATATTGATTTGGTAATAGGGTTGAATGATCGCCCAGTAGATTTGGTCGGTGATGCGGTTGATTGTGCTATACGTGTTGGGGAATTACAGGATTCCAGCTTAATTGCACGCCGTATTGGCACGTTCCAATGTGCGACAGCAGCATCACCATGTTATTTAGAAAAAAATGGTGAGCCAAACAGCATTGAAGATTTACAAAAGAATCATCAAGCGATTCATTTCTTTTCTAGTCGTACAGGACGCAACTTTGACTGGGACTTTGTTGTTGATGATTTAATTAAAAGTGTCAGTGTAAATGGTCATGTATCTGTAAATGATGGTGACGCTTATATTGATTTAGCATTACAAGGATTTGGTATTATTCAAGGTCCACGATATATGCTGACTAATCATTTAGAATCAGGTTTATTAAAAGAGGTTTTACCACAATGGACGCCTGCTCCTATGCCGATTTCAGCAGTATATTTACAAAATCGACATTTATCTCTCAAAGTTAGAGTATTTGTTGATTGGGTTGCTGAATTATTTGGGGCTTGTCCATTATTAGGAGGTAGTGCTTTACCTTTAGATCAAAAATGTGAATTTGTTTGTGATCAGAAAACGAATCATGAATATACGCTTCGAACTTTGGTTGAACAGCATAATATTGCAGAGGCGAGAGTACTTAAAACATAGTTAATATACGCCACTAAATCATTTGGTAGATTTTCCTTGAACTGAAAAACTATAAATAGTGATAAAGTGGCTTTGCGAATTGTTTTGAATCTTTAGTAAAAGTTAAAAAGATTTTTATATTTATAAGTTTTTGATGTTTAATGAATAATAATAATTTTTTTTAATGACTAATCTCTCTAAGTTTTTTCTTTATAGCATTGTGTAATGTTTTAGTAGTTTATCAAGAAAATAAAAAAACTATCGGTACAATCAAATTTCACTCTTTATTCACTTATTAGATACTAAGTTAAATCATAAAGTTAATTACAAATATCTAATTTTTCTCAATTCAAGTTGAAGGCAAAGGAGTAACCATGACTCTATTATTGATATTGCTTAGCTTGTTGATTCAGTTTGTTGTGTTATGGGCTGTATTTTATTTCGAACTAAATCGAACAATCGGTAGTATTGTTTCTATTGGAATCGCTGTTCTCTGTGGAGTTTTAATAACACCATGGAGTTTATTGATTGGTATACCTATCATATTAATGAGTGTGGTATTGCTTATTCCAGCGCTAAGAGAAGCTTTAATAAGTAAACCTGCGTTTAATATTCTTTCCAAAGCGATGCCTAGTATGAGTACCACTGAGCGTGAAGCCTTAGAGGCGGGTACCAGTTGGTGGGAAAAAGAATTATTTATGGGGGCACCTGATTGGGAGAAGTTCGATCAATATCCTTATCCAAAGCTTTCCTCAGAAGAGCAATCTTTCATTGATAATGAAGTTCAGCAGCTTTGCGCTATGCTCGATGAATGGAAAATTCATCATCATGACAAAGATCTCCCAACTGAAGTTTGGCAATTTATCAAAGACAAAGGTTTTCTAGGTCTCATTATTCCTAAATCATTTGGGGGTAAGGAATTTTCAGCTTTTGCCCAAAGCCGTATCATGAGCAAAATTGCTTCACGTTCTTTAACTGCTGCGGTAAGTTGTATGGTTCCAAACTCACTTGGGCCAGGTGAATTATTACTTCATTACGGAACGAGTGCTCAAAAACAACGTTACTTACCGGGCTTAGCTAATGGTACAGAAGTCCCTTGTTTTGGATTAACCAGCCCAGAAGCTGGCTCTGATGCAGGCGCGATTCCTGATACAGGTGTGGTTTGTTATGGTTCTTATCAAGGACAAGAAGTTCTTGGTTTAAAAATGAACTTTTCAAAGCGTTGGATTACGCTTGCTCCGATTGCAACAGTGATTGGTTTAGCGTTTAAACTGTATGATCCTGACGGATTGTTAGGTGATAAAACCAAAAATGAATATGGCATTACCTGTGCATTGATTCCTGCTAGTCATGAAGGCATTAAGATTGGCGCACGTCATAATCCAGGTGCTCCATTTATGAATGGAACTGTCGAAGGAACTGATATTTTTATTCCAATCGACTGGATTATTGGTGGTCAGCAAAATGCAGGTAAAGGCTGGCGTATGTTGATGGAATGCTTAGGCGTAGGTCGTGGTATTTCGCTACCAGCATTAGCAACAGCTGCTGGTGAAATGAGTTATCTTTTAGTTGGTGCATTTGCAAGTGTAAGGCAGCAATTTAAAGTGTCTGTTGGGCATTTTGAAGGTGTGCAAGAAGCGACCAGTGATATTGCCAGCGATGCTTATATGCTTGAGTCATTCCGATATATGGTGACTTGTGGTCTAAATCAAGGTGGTACACCAGCAGTGATGACTGCAATGGCAAAATATTATGCTACGGAGACCATGAGAAAGGTAATTAATCATGGTATGGATGTGGTTGGAGGACGAGCAATTCAACTTGGTCCACGTAACTTCCTTGCTCTGACCTATCAATCTATTCCAGTTGCAATCACCGTAGAAGGCGCAAATATTCTCACACGTTCTTTGATGATTTTTGGTCAAGGTTCAATGCGTTGTCATCCTTATCTATTTGAGGAATTGCAATTACTGCAATCTGAAGATAAGGCTTCTTCATTAAAACAATTTAATTCATTGTTATTTAAACATCTTGCCTATACCTTCAACCGTGGTGCTAAAGCTGTCGCTTTTGGTATCACTGGAGGGAATAGTGATGGTTCAGTTCAGTCTGATGATTTTTCTAGACCGTACTATGCAACCATCAATCGTATGAGCGCCGATTTCGCCCTTACAGCTGATATGGCGTTGGGAATATTAGCGGGTGATCTTAAACGAAAAGAGATGTTGTCTGGACGTTTGGCTGACATCCATTCTCATTTATTTATCGCGACTGCAATTCTTAAATACTATGAAAATGGTCAAAGAACAGAGGCTGATCAAAAGCATGCTGAATTAGCGTTGAACAAGGCGTTATATAATGCACAAGAAGCATTTTTTGGATTTTATGAAAACTTCCCGATGAAAATAGCTTCTAGCTTGGTGAAATTGATTTGTTTCCCATTTGGTCGTCCAATTGCTAAACCTTCGGATGAGCTTAAACAACAGGTTGCTCAATTGCTGCTGCAAGAAAACTCTTTCAGAGCAGAATTGAAGAAACATGTCTATTACACCACTGATGAAACTGATGTCATGGGGCGCATGGAATCAACATTCCAAATGTTACTCAGTGTGCAGCCACTTTGGGATAAGTTCAAAAAAGCTGAATCAAAAGATAAGTTTAAAGGACTGACTTTTGAAGAGCATATTGCTGATGCGGTTTCAACAGGTTTTATTACTACAGATGAAGCACAACAGCTTTTGAAATATAATGCTAAGCGCTATGACAGTATGCTCACTGATGTATTCGATGAGCATTTAGAAAACGATTTACCACTTGAGAACCCTCATCTAAGAAATTAGATGAGGTAATTAAAAAAGCGAGGTAATGATTACCTCGCTTTTTTATAGTCCAAATTTTTTACGATAACGCCATAAGGTTGTGCGACTCATATTCAATGCTTCTGAAGCAAGAACGAGATTATAATCATATTTAACTAAAACATTTTTAAGCGTTTCTTTGTTTAGCTTTTGAGGTGATTGTGGCTGTTTGATATGTGTGATCGTTGAACTGGATTCATTGATATGAAAAGGATTTTCTATAATTTCATCTGGTAAATCACAGCGATCAATTTCTAGTTTGTCACTTGCCATTGTTAGAGCATAAAGCAGAGTGTTTTTTAACTCACGAACATTGCCCGGCCAATCATAGGCAATTAAAGCTGTTAAAGCACGATCTGATAATTGAGGTAAATGTTTTAAAACAGATTGATGCTGTTGCAGTATATATTCTGCAATTAAAGGAATATCCTCTTTGCGATCACGTAAAGGCGGAATAAAAATGGGGATGACTCTAAGACGATACAAAAGGTCTTGACGAAAACGTCCTTGCTTAGCTTCTTCTCTCAATGCGCGATGCGTTGCGGTGATGATTCGGACATTGGCTTTAATCGATTTTTCACCACCCATAGGCGTAAACTCACCTGTTTCTAAGACACGCAAAAGTTTAGCTTGTAACTCCAGTGGAATTTCAGCAATCTCATCTAAAAACAGCGTTCCACCCGCAGCACGTTCGAAAACACCTTTATGCTCACGAATCGCGCCCGTAAAAGCACCTTTGACATGTCCAAACAATTCACTTTCTAAGATATTTGCATTTAATGCAGCGCAGTTGATCGCGATAAATACTTTGTTTTTTCGCTGACTATGGTCATGAATGGCTTGAGCCACAAGTTCTTTGCCACTTCCAGATTCACCACGAACTAATACGGGAAATTCAGTAATTGCAACACGTTCAATGATTGAAAACATGCGTTGCATTTCAGGTGACTGGCTATGAAATGTTTCCGCTAAGCTTTGAAATCTTTGTTTTGTTGGTGTTATTTCAGTCTGTTGTAAGAGCTGTACTAAAAACAATTTTCCAGTGAAATATTGATCAGAAACATTGATATTGTGTTGGTGACATAAAAGTTCAATTGAAGCTGTGGCAGATTGCAGATGAACTTTCCCAGTTTCTAATAGATTGTTCAATATTTTTTGTTTAGTCAATTCTGCAATAGAAGGATTAAAGCCTATTGATTTGAACTCATAAATAACAGCTACATTCGATTGATCAACGATAAGAAGGGCACAGTCTGCTATGACTTGTTGTAAATAGCCCAAGAAATTTTCTAAATCCTGTTGTGTTTTAAAACCAATAGTTTGATTCATTATGTTTCATTTTATGTTTCATATATTGTTTATTGAAACATGATTTGCACCAAATTTGAAACGCTATCGTTAAAAAATAATTAATTATATTTAATAATATATTGTTTTATTTGAATATAATAATTTATGTATAAAGTTGGCATCTTGTTTGCAATTTAAGAATATATAAATAAGCAAATAGAGATCGATGCATATGATATTCCATCAATTTTTTGAAAATGAAAGTTCAACATATACTTATCTCATTGCATCTGAGCAAACACGTGAAGCGGTATTGATTGACCCAGTAGCATCGGAAATTGAACGTTATGCGGATATGCTTAAACAAAATAATTTGAAGTTGGTTTATAGCCTTGATACGCATGTCCATGCAGATCATGTCACAGCAGCAAATCTGTTACGTGAACGTTTCGCATGTAGAACCGTCTTACACCGTAACTCAGGTGTTATTTGTGGCGATATTTTCATTACAGATGGTACTGCAATTCGCTTAGGTGAAATTCTAATTGAGGCTCGCTATACACCAGGGCATACCAATGCATGTACCAGTTATGTGGTCGAGGGTATGGTATTTACCGGTGATGCACTACTTATTGACGGTTGTGGACGAACTGATTTCCAAGAGGGCGACGCAGCGACTTTATATGACAGTATCCATCAACAGATATTCACTTTAACTGATGAAACTGTTGTATATCCGGGCCATGACTATAAAGGGCGTTTGTCATCTACCGTAGCACAAGAGCGACTTTATAATTCTCGATTGGGTGAGGGGAAAAGTAAGCAAGAGTTTATTACTTTGATGGAAAACTTGAATCTTCCTTATCCAAAGAAAATTGATATTGCTTTACCTGCGAATAAAGCTTGCGGTCAATAATAGGAGAGAGTGGCATGCAATTAAAACAAGTGAATCAAGAATTTTATGTTGCAGATCAAATTTCTCAACAAGATGTGGCTGAACTTGCAAGTAAAGGTATCAAAACAATTATTTGTAATCGTCCTGATGGTGAGGGTGCTGATCAACCCAATATCATTGAAATACAAGAAGTAGCATCTACTCACGGGATTCAAGTTGAGTATTTACCTGTGGTGAG
>Ga0209599_10000056_pt1 | contig 81855 bp, 88 predicted proteins | sample Shrwel_input2_FT_FD_187534 | JGI IMG/M metagenome (GOLD analysis project Ga0209599, IMG submission 187534) | Subsurface microbial communities from deep shales in Ohio, USA - Utica-3 well 1 S input2 FT (SPAdes) (version 2) ...
ATTCACCACGTTCATTTGATGAGACTATGTATATCCTTATGTGCGGTACAGGTGTAGGATTCTCTGTTGAGTATAAGTACATCAATAAGCTTCCTGCCGTCCCAGAAACTTTAGAGAAGTCAACTACAGTTATTACAGTAGAAGACTCAAAGCAGGGCTGGGCTAAAGCATACCGTGAGTTGCTAGCACTACTTTGGTCTGGACAGATTCCAGCAATTGATGTTTCTAAGGTAAGACCAGCAGGAGCAAGACTTAAGACAATGGGTGGAAGATCTTCAGGCCCACAGCCACTTATTAACTTGTTTGATTTTACAATTGCAAAGTTTAAGAATGCTACAGGAAGAAACCTAAAGCCAATCGAATGCCACGACATTATGTGCAAGATTGGTGAAGTAGTTGTTGTAGGAGGAGTTCGTCGCTCAGCAATGATTTCTCTTTCTAATATTAATGATATTGAAATGGCGCAGGCAAAGTCAGGTAACTGGTGGGAAGCAAGCCCACAACGTGCCCTGTCTAATAACTCTGTTGCGTATTCACGCAAGCCAGAGATGGAGCAATTTATTGCAGAATGGAAATCTCTATATGATTCAAAATCAGGAGAACGAGGCATATACAATGTGGCCGCAGCTCAAGCCCAAGCAGCCAAGTATGGAAGAAGAGATCCAGATATACACTATGGAACTAACCCGTGTTCAGAGATTATTCTACGTCCTTACCAGTTTTGTAATCTTTCAGAAGTCGTACTACGTGAAAATGATACAAAGAAAGATATTGAACGTAAAGTAGAACTAGCAACTATTCTTGGAACCTGGCAGTCCACTCTTACAGACTTTAAGTATCTACGTAAGATTTGGAAAGATAACACAGAAGAGGAACGCTTACTAGGAGTTTCTTTGACTGGACAGTTTGGGCATAAGTTTATGTCAGGCAAACAAGATTTGGTTGCACTAGAGTCATTCTTGATGACCCTTAGAGAAGCAGCAAGAGCAAAGAATAAAGAAGAGGCTGGGAAAATTGGGATTCCTGAGTCTGCCGCTATTACTTGTGTAAAGCCTTCTGGAACAGTGTCTCAATTGGTCGGGGTATCTTCAGGAATGCATGCTTGGCATTCTCCATACTATATTAGAACTGTTCGTGGTTCAAAGGGAGATCCAATTTCTACCTTCCTTAAAGAGGTGGGGATTCCAGTAGAAGATGATGTAATGAAGCCAAACGATACATACGTATTTTCATTCCCAGTAAAGGCACCAGAGGGTGCAATTGTCAGAAATGATCTAACAGCTATTGAGCACCTTAACATTTGGTTGGTTTACCAACGTGCATGGTGTGAGCATAAGCCATCAATTACAGTTTCTGTAAAAGAAGATGAGTGGATGGAAGTAGGAGCATGGGTATATAAGCATTTTGACGAAGTGTCTGGAATTTCATTCCTTCCACACTCAGATCACTCATACAAGCAGGCTCCATATCAAGAAGTAGATAAGGCTGAATACGATGCACTTGTTGCAAAGATGCCTAAAGATATTCGCTGGGAAGATTTATCTTTTTATGAGACAGAGGATGGCACATCTACTAATGCCACCCTTGCCTGCAGCTCAGATGGAAATTGTGAGCTTGTAGACATATCTGCTTAATGTGGTAGAATTATAGTATTGGGGATATTCCCCAAAATTCTGGGCACCCCGCCCAAAATGGAGATGATAATATGGCTAAATTCGATAAAGCGGATTTAAACAAAGATGGAAAGGTAACAATGACAGAACAAATTTTAGCAGCGCTTGGAACATATGCTCGTGCATTTCTTTCAGCAGCAATTGCTCTATATATGACTGGAAATACAAATCCAAGAGACCTTCTTCTAGGTGGCGTAGCAGCTGTTGCACCAGTAATCCTTAAGGCTCTAAGCCCAAGTAACAAGGAATTCGGATTCGTAGCAAAGTAAAAATTTAATATCGAATTAGGGACTCTCCTGTGCTAAAATAAGTACAGGAGTTTTCCTATTTTAGGAGATGTTATGTCAGCAGTTAAAAATTTTGAAGTAGACCAAAATGCAACATTTTCTTTTGTTGTAGAATATAGAGACAACCAAGACTTACCGATAAGTCTAGTCGGTGCTTCTGCAAAACTTCAGGTTAGAGACACAAAAGGCGGATCAAAGTTAGCGTTTACATTAACTACCCCTAATCTATCAAATGGAATTTCAATAGATCCGACTGCTGGAAAACTAACAATTAAAATGACACCAGCACAGACAAATAAACTATTCTATCCAAAATCAGCCTATGATCTTATGGTGACAGATAGCAACGGAAATAAAATAAAATTACTTGAAGGCTTTTTAGCACTAAGTAGGTCGGTGACAGTATGACAGTAGAAAAAGTAATAGTAACAGAAGTCGTAAATGATGTAGTTATTTCCAGTCCTGGCCCTCAAGGACCAAGAGGAAAAACAATATTAAATGGCCTAGGTGCCCCATCAGAAACACTAGGTCTTGAAGGCGATTTTTATTACGACAAAAACACAACAAGATTTTATGGTCCAAAGCCCTCAGACTTTACATGGGTCGGAGCAGCAAACTACCTCCTAACAGCTGGAACATTGACTTACCCTTGGTTGATCAATCAAGTAACAGGTCCAGTAAATGGAATATATAGCCTTCAGATAACACATAATTTGGGATACAATCCAAATGTGACTATCAAAAATTCTGCAGGCGACATATTAGAAACGGGAATAGACTATAATAGTATTAACCAGATTACACTGACAATGGCACAACCATTTTCAGGGACAGCGTACCTGTCCTAAAGGAGAATAAAAAATGGCAAGATTATTTGTAACCAACATTGACCTCAACAAGAATGAGCTGCTCAATGCAAGAATTCAGAATTTAAGTTCAGCACCATCCAATCCAGTAGCGGGTCAGATTTATTATGACTCAAGCAATAATACAATGTACTACTACAATGGACTTGCCTCTCCAAATGGTCCATGGATGCCAATGTCTGGTTCTACAGAGGTTATTCAAGATGTAATTGGTTCAGCAATCGTTGGCGGAGTTGGTCTAACATCAACATACAACGATGCAGCAGGCACAACAACAATAGACTTAGATAACACTACAGTAACTGCTGGCTCATACGGTTCAACAACAAAGATCCCAACATTTACCGTAGATGCACAAGGTCGTTTAACCGCAGCAAGCGAAGCAGACGTAGCAACAAACCTTTCAATAGCAGGAGACACTGGAACAGATACAGTTAATCTATTAACTGACACATTAACTGTTGCTGGCGGAGAAGGAATTGACGTAGCTGTAACAAATAATACAGTTACAGTATCAGCAGAAGATGCAACTTCAACTAATAAAGGCGTTGCAAGCTTTGACGCAACAGATTTTACAGTAACATCAGGAGCAGTAACATTAAACGCTGAGCGTGTTCAAGATATTGTTGCTGGACAAATCAATGCAGGCGAAGGTATAGATGTAACATATGATGATGTAGCAAACATACTAACAGTAGATGCAGAAATTGCAACAACTACAAACCGTGGTGTTGCTTCTTTTGCTACAACAGATTTTACCGTAACAGACGGTGCAGTAAGTGTTAAGAATGTAAACCTTGGAAGCCAAACAACTGGTGATTATGTTGCAAACATTACAGGAACAGCTAATGAAGTAACAGTAAGCCCTACAGCAGGAGAAGGCACAACAGTAACAATTGGTCTTCCAGATGATGTAAGCATTACAAATAATTTAACAGTAGGCGGAAACCTAAACGTAGCTGGAACAATAAACTCAGTAAATACTACACAGGTAAATATTGTTGATAATAAGATTAATCTTAATACCGACTATACTGGAACACCAACAGCAGATGCTGGAATTCGTGTAGAGCGTGGCGATGGCGCAGATGTTGAAGTTCTATGGAATGAGACAAGCGATAACTGGACACTTACAAATAATGGAACAAACTATCATGCAATTGCAAGAAAGTACGCAGAAAATCTTGCTAACCCTTCAGATTTAACAGCGCTTGTTGTAACACACAATTTGGGATCAGATGATGTTACTGTTCAAGTTTTTGAAACAGCAGGGCTAAAAGCTTTAGTTGAAACAGATGTAGAGCGTACATCAGCAAACACAATTACACTAAGATTTGCAACAGCGCCTGCAAGTGGAGCCTACAGAGTCGTAATTACTGGATAAGGGAGTTTTAAATGTCAGTTCAAAGATTAGTTCCCTTACACGCAGTAGCACTAGCAACAGATCCAGCAAACCCACGCATAGGTGATATTTATTTTAATACTGCTGAATCTTCTTTAAAATATTATGATGGTTCGTCTTGGAGCCCAGTTGGCGGTGCCATAACAGGCCTACTAGATCATATTCATACATATGATGGAGCAGTTTATTCTGTAGAATCAGTTGAAGTTCCAAGTCCAGGAGTAGTTGATGGCGGTGCTGCATAATGCCATCAGTAACGATAAAAATTAGAAGAGGTACTTCATCTCAATGGTCTTCTTCCACAAGACCTTTAGCAGCTGGAGAACTAGGTCTAGATACAACGCTAAATAAAATAAAAGCTGGAAATGGAACAAGTTTATGGCCAGCACTTCCATTTTTAAGCGTTATACCAAGTGAAATTACAGAGCTTGCTCAAGATGCAATAGACTCAGCATTAGTTGCTGGAACAGGTGTATCCAAAACCTATAACGATGTTGCAAATACAATCACTCTTGCAGTTGACAGCACTATTGCAAGCAAATTATATGTTGATGCAGCAATTGATGCATTAGATGATACAGTTTCCACTGGTTATATTCCAATGAGTTTATTGGGAAACCCAGAAGGAGTTGCAGAACTTGATTTAAATGGTTTTGTTCCAGACTCTCAAATCCCAGCAACAATTGCAAGAGACACAGAAATTACTTCTGCAATTTCTACTGAAGTAACAAACAGAAATTTAGCTATTACAGCTGCTATATCAAACCTTATAGATACAGCACCCGATGCATTAAATACTTTAAATGAAATTGCCGCTGCAATTAATGATGATGCTTCATACGCTGCAACTATAACAACAGCACTAGGAACAAAAGCTCCTATTGCTTCACCGACATTTACTGGAACAGTAAGCGGTATTACAAAAACAATGATTGGCTTAGAAAATGTAGACAATACGGCAGACTCTGTTAAGCCAATATCTACTGCTACCCAAACAGCATTAGATAATAAAGTTTCTATTTCACAGCCTTCTGTAGATTATTATATTACTAATTCAGGCTCAGGTGGATACCTTGTAAATGGAGTTTTAAACGATACTATTAGCTTTGCAAAAGGCAAGCGGTACAGAATTGTAGTTAATGCTACAAACCACCCTTTCTGGATTCAAACAGTGCCAGGCGGGTACTCGTTAGCAAATGTTTATTCTGAAGGCATAACAAATGCTGGAGCAGATAATGGTTCTATTATTGTAGAGCTTCCGCAGAATGCCCCAGATAATTTATATTATGCCTGTCAATATCATCCATCTATGTCAGGATCAGTTTCTGTTAGATCTGAAGATTCGATAACAATAAATTCTAAGTCTACCAGTTACACTATTGCGCCAATAGATTCTGGAAGACTTATTGAAATGTCTGCAGGCGGAACTATAACAATAACAGATTCTAACTTGTTTCCCATTGGATACTCTGTAGATATATTACAAACAGGAACCTCTCAGGTTACTATAGCAGGAGATGGATTTACTCCAAATTCTACTCCTGGATTAAAATTACGTGCACAGTGGAGTAGTGCAACTTTAATTAAACGAGCATTAAATTCCTGGGTTGTCCTAGGCGATCTGAGCGTTTAAAATGGCTAGAAGAAGATCTAGCAAAAGAATTTCGATATCGAGAGTCGGTATTAGAAAAGTAAACGTGCCTAACTTATCAGGTTTAAGTAGATCTCAAGCAAAAACAGCCCTAGAATCAGTTGGACTGAGTTGGTCTGAAACTGCCTCTGATATTCAAAATATAAATTTAAATCAGTCAATTGTAGATCAAGAAATTGCAAGCGGAAGTACTGTTAAAATTGGTGAGACTATACCATTTAGATATTACAATTATGTAGAGCCTCCACCACCACCGCCGCCGCCAAGTCCATACCCAAATATAGGTTCTGTTATTGCGTATGGCGCAGGAGCAGGCCAAGCTTGGACTCAAGATCAAGCCTACATAACATGGGGAGGAAGCGGTTGGGGTTCATATACCGTTACAGCTAGCAATGGTTCTTCGAATAATAGTGCATCCTCTGGGGGAGGCCCACCAGTACTACTAAGTGGTTTTTCTGCTGGCACAAATTACTCTGTAACCGTAACACTATATGCAAATGCAAATTATAGTGGATCTTCTGCGTCTTCCAGTACAAGCTTTACTACTGCTGCAGCATCTGTTCCACCACAAGGTCCACCAGCAGGACCACCTGCAGGCCCACCAGCAGGCCCACCAGTAGATTGTGATTATGTAGATGCCCCAACATATTGCACTAACGTAAACGCTCAAGGTTATGGAAACGCATATCAAAGATCTTGGACGGCTGGATGCCCAGACGTATACCTTGGATACAGTTTTTGTGGAATTTCAGCTCCACCAAGTGCACCACCAGCAGATCCACCAGCAGCACCACCAGCAGATCCACCAGCAGCTCCACCAGCAGATCCACCAGCTTTTCCACCAATAGATTTGCCACCACTTGGACCACCTGTTGGAAAATCTGTTTCGGTATCTACTTTAGTTAGAACTCCATCAGGACTTGTTCGTGCTGAAAATTTAAATGTAGGTGACATATTACTTTCTGCAGATCTAGAAGGATTCCCATATAATCCATCTGAAGGTGTTACCGAAGAAGCATTATCATGGACAAGTGATAATCCAAACTTAAATATTGTAAATACAGAAATAGTTGGAATAACTAGGAGAATTGGAGACAAGGCTGTTGTAATTAATGGCGATATCTTCTCACAGTGGCACTGGATCCTTGTAAAAAGAAATGGAATAACTCAATTTATTAGGTCTGAAGAAGTTGTTGAGCAGTTAGATTATGTCTTTGACCTAGATAGTAATAGTTGGGAAATTGTAGACTTATTTGAAGTAATAGAAGTTGCTCATGAAACCATATCAATAGACTGTGAACCTTACGATATGTTCTTTACTGAAAAAATGCTAACACATGATTCCTTCGCAATATAATATTATAAGTCTGAAAAAAATTAATGAAAAGATAGTGCCTGTATTTTCAGCCTGGCCTAAAGAGCTTGCGGGGTGGTGGCTTCAGATAACAGAAGTATCTTTGTTACAAACAAAATGGGTGTGTCAGTTTTATTTTAATAACGATCACGCAGAAGGAGCTGTTATAGTTTCAAGTTGTGTTGTAAAAAATTATCCAGACATGTATCTGCTTGTGGATTATGACGGAACCGTAGACAGAGTTTACATAAATCCAGTTTATAGAAAAAGGGGGCTTTTAGCAGTTAGTGGTCCTATATTAAGAACCCTTATGTACGAGCTTTTTGATATAATAGTAGAGACAACTACAGATAGTAGCCTAAAAACACAAAAGGGAATAATTGGAGCTTATGGATCAGGCGGAGAATATATTCCTTCAAGGAAGCCAGAAGAATTATTGTCTGATATTTCTGTAGATGACATTCTGCCACCAAGAGATCCTGTTTACCCGTTTGTTTGGGTTAAAGAAAGGCCTGGTGGTAAAATTGAGTCGTAACGAAAGATTGCTATACAGATCTAATAAACAAACACTGATACATGTAGGCCACACAGAGGCTGCTGGGGTATATGAAAAGTTTTACTCAGAATTAAACAAGAAAGATCTTGTATATCAATTTCCTGTTGCTGGCATTTTAGGAATGACACAAAAACCACAAGAGGTATTTCCAAATAAAAACAAAAACGTTTTATCTTTTCCAGATATTCAAGTTAATAAGATATTTAAAGATGTTGTAGGGGCAGTAAAAGAATCCTGTAATAAGTTTAACTTAAGCTACGATACCAATAGATATTATCTTTCCTGTGATCTATTAGAATCGCCACCCACTGATTTTTGGCACGATCAGTCTAGCGCAAGCAAGCCAGCTTTGTTTGGAATACTATGCCTAGAAGATTCTGTTTCTAACATAAAGATTAATGAAACCCCTCTTGCTTTAAGCCTAGGAGATATTATAATTTCTGAGGCGGGAAATAAGATTGTTTATCTAGACTATTTTAAATATCTAAGCATACAGGTTCTTCCAGTCTCTGAATTAAAGGGACAGTACTTAGAAAAATGGATACCTCTATGTTAAAAATAAGTCTTTTGGTATAATTAAAGGCATAGGGGATAAAATGTCAGATATAGAAAACACAGATCTTACCAAAAGAGAAGTAAGGCCCTGGGATTTTTTAAATCCAAAAACTGAATACGCCACAGAGGAAGAGGCTGACAGAAGATATGAGATATGCAAGTTTTGTCCAGAACTTATATCCCTCACCAAGCAATGCAAAAAGTGTGGATGCTTAATGCACTTAAAAACAAAGCTTGAGAAGGCTACATGCCCCCTAGGTAAGTGGTAAAACTTAATAAGCTTTAGGGTATAATAAGGAAAGAGGTGCAACCATATGGCAACAAATTTTCCAGCAGACCTAGACGTTCTAGTTAACCCACAGCCGACTGACTCGGTTTTAGCTGTCCCACATGCTAAACAGCATGCAGACGCAAATGATGCTATTGAGGCCCTTGAGACAAAAGTTGGAAAAACCAATGACACAAACCCTAACTCCCTAGACTTTAAAGTTCGAACCCTAGAAACCAACATTCTTGATACCGAAGAGGTAGAGGATCTAGTTGGAGACCTGCTAACCACTGGAACGCATACAAATATAACTGTTGCTTACGACGATGTGGCCAGAAAAATAAACTTAACAGCTACATACGATAATGAAGAAGCAATTGCTGCAATTGCAACGGCAATTGTTGCTACAGGCGGAATAGACAAGGTCTACGATAGCGTAGCAAAAACAATAACCTTATCTGTAAATACAAATACAATAGCAAGCCAAGCATACGTAAATCAAGCAATTTCAAATTTAGTTGATACCTCTCCAGCACTGCTAAATACCCTAAATGAAATAGCGGCAGCAATAAATGACGATCCTAATTTTTCAACAACTATAACAACAGCTATAGCCACAGCTTTAGCCTCATCAAAGTCATATACTGATGCAGCAATTGCTGCCCTTGGAAATACAAGCGATACAAAATATGTTCCTGTATCAGAAGTAGGCCAAGCAGATGGAATTGCACAACTTGATGGACTTGGAAAAGTTCCACTATCTCAATTAGATATAGACGAGAAAATTCAGGATGTAGCCGCAGGCCTTATAACCTCTGGAACTCATACAAATTTAACGGCAACATATGATGATGTCACAGGCAAGATTAACTTTGTAGCAGTAGCTCAATTAACCCAAGAACAAGTTCAAGATGCAATCGGACCATTGTTTACTCATGGAACAAATCCTAATATTTCTGTAACCTACGATGATGAATCTAACAAGATGATTCTAGAAGCCTATATTCCCCCTTCTACTGCAAAGATGTCCTCTAATGCACCCACTTCTCCAATAGATGGTCAATTCTGGTTTGATACGGATGAAGCAAGAAGCGGAACAATAGGTGCTCTAAAGGTATGGAATGCTTTAAACTCGGCTTGGGAAAATGTAACAACAAACCTATCTCAATCTACAACAAATACATGGACATCTAAAAATACTTTTAATAATGGAATTATTATTGGACTTGATGCCGCTCCACTAACTCCAGTACACGGACAAATCTATTACAATAAGCCACTAGACAAACTAAAGGTCTGGGACGGACTACTTTGGCAAGATATTCAAGGCTCAGGCGGAGGCGGTGGACTAACACTAATTCCAACAGATACATCTTTGCCACCAAGCACATTTTTTGTTGGTTTAATTTCACCCCCAGCAGGTGCAACATCAACAGGAGATCTTTGGATAGATGTTGACGATGACGCAGGCTCTACTGAATTTGTATTTGCTGGACCTAATCCTCCAGCTGAAGGAACATATGGGATGGACACGCTGTGGATTGATACAGATGAGCCAGAACTTCCTTTAATTTATTCAGATGAAGAGCCACCTACGTATACTGCAATTGAAGGAGATTTCTGGGTAGATCTTGACGATACAAGTGGTCAATCAATTTTATCTTCAACAACTCCACCTAATCCAGCACAAACAGAATTTTGGCTAGACTTAACAACAGAAGAAGGAGAAATAACTTACTCTGATTTATTTAAAAATAATGCTGCACAAATAACAAATTTTGCTAGCCTGCCAGCAGCATCTTTGCACGGCGGAATGATAGCATACATATCTTCAGAGGCTTCTTTATATGTAGCAGCGGCAGGACAATGGATAAAGATATTCCCAACCTTTGATGCGGAAACGCTGATTTGGGCTGGGGTTTAATAAAAGATATGTTGTATAATAGTGGAGAGGTAATCAAATATGTCATTAAAACGCTATAACGGAACTGAGTGGGTAGTCGTTGCAGGATCACGACCTGGCCCAACGGGAGCTACTGGCCCTCAAGGCCCAGCAGGAACTGCAGCAGCTATATCTGTAGGTACAGTAACATCGGTTGCTTCAGGCCTAAATGCAACAGTTACAAATTCAGGCACAGCAACAAATGCTGTTTTAAACTTTTCAATTCCACGGGGCGCATCAGTTACGGGCCCAGCAGGTGTTCCAGGTACAAGAGGAACAAAGACATATACAGCTCAATCAGTTCCACAAAATGCAGGGCTAACAAATTTAATTGAAGGCGACAACTTTATAAATTTAAATACTGGAGAGTATTATGTTTATAGCGCATCAACAACAACTTGGGTTTTACAAGGTAACGTAAGAGGTCCACAAGGTATTCAGGGTCCAGCAGGAGTCCAGGGACCCGTTGGTCCGACAGGTCCAATTGGAGATGTAGTTGTGGCAGATATTGAAAGAAGAGTTTCAGCCTATGAATTAGATTCATTACTTAATCTAGGTATTTATTATCCAAAATATGCACTAACATCATCTTTGGCACAGATAAATGGTACAATTATGGCAACAAGTTTTATTTTCTAAGGGAGACTAACCAATATGGCAAGAAGAGCAATTAACGATCAAGGGATTATATTTTCCCCCGCAACATCCACGATTACAATTCCAAGATTTGTACTAAGACAAAATCTTCTTTTGATCACAAACGTCACCCAAAATAAAATTATTTATAATTTTTCAGACCCAGCGGTAGGTCTAGCAAGCTACTCTTTAACTGATAGTCTAAATGATGTTCACACAACTTTAGTTCTTGAGTATAATACAGCATCAATGCAGTCAACAGATAAGCTTCAAATTATGGTTGACGAGCCATCTGAGACATTTACGCCTTCACCAGACCAGTTGGATGCAGTAGGAAAGCTAAAAATATCTGATCCAGAGTCTTTGATTGATACTGACTTTGAGTACGGTGTGCAGGGTTCTAAATGGGAATCTCTTTCTCTTCAAAATAACTACCCAACATTCTTTTCAAGAAATACAGGCGGAAACTCCCTAGATGTAATTTCTATTATTTCATCAGGCGGATCACCAAGATCTAGAATTGTTGTAACAACCGCAACCCCACACGGATTAAACAACGGAGACGTAGTAAGCGTTAACGAATCACTAAGCCCTCTTACAGATGGTACTTTTCTTATTACCATTGTTGACTCAACAGCATTTTCATTTATTGCCAAGGGCAATGTTCCAAACTTGACTAGTGTTCTAGATGGAACCCTAACAACACTTTACGGTGGAGGAATCTTTGATAATGCACACATTCCAGGCGGAAATACTGGAGCCTTAAATTCTTGGGCAGCAACATCAGACGGTGCAAGTCTTTCAAGAATCGATGTTGTTACTACAAACCCACATGGACTTTATCCAGGAACGCCAATTTTGATTTCAGCTCCATCAGGAAGCGCAATTAATGGAAGCTTCTTGATTGACAGAGTTACAACCCCAAATTCATTTTCATTCATGACACAGTCATTAATTCCAGTAGGTGCAATAAACACCACAGGAATTGGTCTATTCTGTAAGCCAGAGGGCTACGTAGAACATAGACCGTTTGATGGTGGAGTTATTCTCACGACTGGAAATAACGTATGCGGAACACAAACACTTAGACAGACACGTAGATATTTTAGATATCAGTCAGGTAAGTCAATTACGTTTTCAACAGGAACAAAGTTTACCCCTTCATTTGATATATCTTATATTGCAGCATCAAGCACAGCAATTGGATCAAATGCAATCACAATTCGTGTTTTGCAAGATCACAACCTACAGGCTGGCGCAACAATTAAAATTGAGGGAATTGAAACAGTGGGAGCATATAACCCATTCAATGGCCTATTCACCATTAGCTCAGTAACAGATTCAAATACAATTATTGTACAAAAGACATTTACTTCTGCAATTAGCGCAATCGATCAATTGCCAGGTGGAGTTAATGCATTCGTAACAGCATATCAGTGGAAAGGCTCAGCAACAAGAGCGGGACTATATGATGATCAAAATGGATTCTATTTTGAGTATGATGGACGGACATTGTATGCAGTAAGAAGATTCTCAAACAAAGAACTATTTGGAAAGATCTCAGTAACACAATTTTCAAATGTAGTCACAGGAGTGGATACTAGATTTAGAAAGCAACTACTTGTTGGAGACCTAATTGTAGTTAGAGGACAGTCTTATAGAGTTATTCAGATTAACAATGATACTTCTTTAAACATTGCCCCAGCATACAGAGGACCAAGTGTTAGTGGTTCTCCTTATCTTAAGACACAGATTCAAAAGATTCCACAACACGATTGGAACATTGATACTGTAGACGGACACGGACCAACAGGGTACGACCTTGATATATCAAAGATGCAAATGACATTTATTGACTACTCTTGGTATGGAGCAGGTTCAATTAGATTTGGATTAAGAGGCACCGACGGTAACATTATCTGGTGTCACAAGATGGTAATGAATAATATTAATACCGCTTCATATATGAGATCAGGAAACCTTCCTGCAAGATATGAAACAATTAATGAGCCTCTAAACTCTGCAAAATTAATTGCAGGAGGATCAGGGCTAAGCGGATCCACACTATTCCCTCAAGACACAGTAATCTATGTCAATGACGTAAGCTTCTGGCCATCAACAGGATACCTAAGAATTGCAGATGGAGCTAATTTTGAGATTTGCGAATATACATCAATTGGTGCATATAATCCATCAATTCAAGCACATGCAGTTAATATTGTAAGAAGAGTCGCACAACCTCTAGTTTACGGAGGAGTTCCAATGAATCTATTTGGAACATCTATCCAATCAAACTTTGTTCCAGACTCAACAATTCCTGGCGGATCTGGTACAGCACAAGTTTCAGTACAAACAATTTCTCAAAACTGTGCACCAGTTATGTCACACTGGGGATCATCTGTAATTATGGATGGTAAATTTAATGATGATAAGTCGTTTATCTTTACTGCTGGTATGCAGAGATACTTGCAGGTTGGTGGATCTGGAACAATTTCAGCTACGCTAACAAACCGACAGGCGCAATCAGGTGTGGCAACAATGACTACATCAGGTACTCACACACTAGCATCAGGTACAAACGTAACCATATCAGGTGTAAATGATATTGTTACACCAACATTTAGACAAATCAGCAATAACATCGCAACACTGACAACTGGTACAGCACATCTATACTCAGTTGGACAGCAGGTTACTATTACTGGTATGGATAGCATTTTTAACGGAACATATACAATCTCACTTGTTCCAAGCCCTACAACATTCTCTTTCAGCAAGGTTAATGCAAATATTGGCTTCCAGTCAATTTCTGGATCACCAAGAGTTACAGGATCAAGCCGATACAACGGTACATTCTTAATTACTTCGGTTGCACCAACATCATTTACTTTTGCTTTAGCGGGTGCAGATGAAGCAATTTCTGCAATTAACCCTAACGGTACCGCAGTACAGACATTCGGAAGCACACCAACCCCTCGTCCACTCGTTTCGATTAGAGTGGCACCTTCTGCAGACAATGGTCTAGGAAGAAACTTTGGAATGCGTGAACTAGCAAACCGTATGCAGATGAAGCTTGACTCAGTTGGAGTTCTTTCACAGGGACAATTCTTGATTGAAGGAATTCTAAATCCAGCAACTATGAACGGTATTGCAATCCCTGCAGAATGGGAAGCAGTAAGAGTTGGTTCTGGTTCTCTTGCACAGGTAATTTATCACGACGGTACAGGAGTTAGAGGTACTGGAGCACCAGTTACATCCCCTACAAATACCGTTACTGGTGGAGATCGTATCTTTGCTTTCTACACAGAAAACGCAGGTGGTACTAACTTCTCCGTTACTACATTTGATGCTAAGAAAGTTAGAGACCTTTCAAACTCAATTCTAAACGGAAATGGGTCTCAGACAAACCCATCATTCCCTAATGGACCAGATATCTTAACAGTTACAGCAACAAATCTTGGTTCAGGGGCTGCAAACATTCTTGCTAGAATTTCCTGGACTGAAGCTCAGGCTTAGGAGAAAAAATGCCAGATTATACAACACTGCAAACTCAGGTTGAACTATTTAAAACAAAGGTAAGCGCTCTTGCATCTACAACCTTAGATGCAAACGACCTAGTTTTGCTGGCCTCAGCACTTGATACATTAGCAAAATCTATGGGCGTTAACGATATTCTTACAGTTACAACTGAAAGAATTGCTGCTATTAATGCGGCAAGAGACGCAGCTATTACATCAATTAACAGCTCAGTTAACGGACAAAGAATTACTGATGTTGAAGCTGATGTTGCTGATCACGAAACAAGAATCTATGCAACTGAAAACTATGTAAGTACAGCAGGCGGACAGATTTCCGCACTTGCTTCAACAGTTACAGGATTAAATTCACTAGTTGCAGGAAAGATTCCAAATACTTGGACAAATATAACTGCTTCATATACAGCAGTTAGAGGAGATAGACTTCTTATAACACCAGCAGCAGGTCTTGTAATAACATTGCCAGCCGCACCTTCAATTGGAGACACAGTAATCATTGTTGACTCAGCTGGAACTTCACAAACAACTAACTTTACAGTTGCAAGAAACGGAAGCTTGATAGCTGGAATAGCGGAAGATCTAGTTTTTAACGTAAAGAGCAAAGCTGTAGAATTAGTATTTTCAAATACATCTCAAGGATGGAGAGTAATCTAATGGCACTATTAAGCGATGTTATCGGAGATCAAGTTGGATCCCTTAATACATATAAGACTGGAAGACTAGACCTAGGGTCTCGTTCAGGTGCAGTAAACTTAGACTTATCTCTATCAAATGATTTTACTTGCACAGTAACAGCAGCAACAACATTTACTATTATTAATACCCCAACAACGGGAGTTGTTTCTTTTTCTCTACAATTAACTGGCGGAGGAGCATACACAATAACATTTGCAAATGCAAAATATCCAGGAGCTACAGCTCCAGCCCTCACTTCTGGAGGAATCGATGTTATAACATTTATTACATACGATAATGGAACAAACTGGCGAGGATCAATATCAATGAAGGACTCACGATAATGTACGCACAAGTTATAGATAAGCATATTACTCAAATTGTAAATGAGCAACAGCTAAGAGAGATGTATCCTTCAACACATTTCCCTTCACCAATTTTAGAATCACACCTTGAAGGCTTTGATAATTGGTATATATGTGAAGATGAAGCAGAAACCCCATCATTCGATCCAACTAAAAAGAAAGTTTCTTTTGAAAGAGTCCTTGCTGGTAAAAAAGTTAAAGGCTCATATGTGCTTATTGATTTATCGAATGAAGAAAAAGCAGAAGTAATAGCAAATCAGTGGAATCTAGTAAAATATCATAGAGATAACACTATTACCGCAACAGACTACCTAGTTATGCCAGATGTATTTTCTTCTTTTTCAGATTCAGATCAAGAAAAGATTATTGCATATAGAAAATCTTTAAGAGATATTACAGAACAAACAAACCCATTTAATATCACATGGCCCACATTAGGAATTGCTTCAGTCAAACTAAAATATACTGTGGAGGTTTAAATGCCATTTCCGCAAAATAGATATATGTCTGGTTCAGGTGGGCCCGTAGCATTTCTTTTGAGACAGGTTATTACAAAGGGTTACGTGCTTGCTGGATACAGAAACAGTTCGCCATGGACAAGCGTTAACGAAGTAACACACTCAACTGATACAACAATTGATTTAGGTAGTCCGCTAAATAACTCTAGTGGATATCCTGGTGGAATGTGTGATGATACATTTGCCTATCTTCTTAAAGCCAATAATACAGTTGGAGGATCAAGCTCGCAAACCAATCGTTACAATATGAGAACAAACACATCAATTATTGGTCCTTCCGCCCCATATGCAGTAGGAAATGCAGGAACAATTATGCATCAAGAGCAACTGTACGCATATGGTGCACCAGGCGAAGTAGGTGTAGCAGCAATTATGAAGTTTAATTTCACAACACAGTCTTGGATGAGTTCACTTGGCAAAAGCTTTGGATCCAACTCTCAAACAATGTCATCTTTTTATCATGAAACAAAAGGTTTTCACTATGGAGATGATAATGGTGTTAAATTAACTTTTGCAACAGAAACTCAAGCTCAATCACCTTGCAATGGCGTTCACGGACAACAAAAAGGAATTTCTTCAAAGTTAACTACTCTATACGCAGGTAATGAGGGTAACTATGCAGGTGGAAACAACTTAAGAAGATTTAGTGTTGCTACTGAAACAAATATAGGAACTGTTGGAAAGCCAATTACAAATTGTGGTGAAGAAAATTTTGATATGGGACAAGCATGGCAATACATGCTTGGAAACTATAACGGAGAGCAAAATAACAGATCTTGGAGATTTAACTACGCTACAGATTCTGGCTTTGAAGGCGGAGGATCAATGCAGTCTAAGGGAGTTCCAGGAAGAAGTTCTGGCTACTCAGCACAACGTTCTTAATAGATAGGTAATAAAATGAGATATATAAACGATATAACGTCGGATGTTTCTGGCTATACAAAATCACAAAAAGATATTCTTCTTTATGCTACAAATAGACATTGGGGGGTGCCAGTATTTAAAATAGATAATTTTGTTGGTGGAGCGCAATTTACTCCATTTGGAAAACTTAGACAGCTTTTGCTTGAGCTAGGAGCAAGAGAGAATATGATTGTAGAGCAAGAGCTTAAAATAGAAAGAACTAGACTAGAAATTGATTTAGAAAAAGAAAAAATTAGTGCTTCTACTTCTCCTGCAGAAATTAAAATTCATGAGCTTAATATTAAAGAAAAAGAAAGAGTTCTGTTAAATCAAAAAAATAGTGTCAGCTTAGTATACGAAGAACGAGATAAGTATATGATGCTAATAGATAAATTTAACTCTTCTGATGAGGGTAGACTTTCTGACGGTAGACTGATTATGGATATAATTGGAGATCATGATGAAGAAGAAAGGCTTGAGGCAGAGCTTTGGGGAATTAGACTAGGAGCGCAAGCAGCTTACGACTTAATGTTTTATGGAAGAGTTAATGGCGGAAACATGGAGGCCATTGATCAATTGCCAAAAGAAGTTAGAGAAATAGCTCTTGAAACTGCAGTTGTTAAAGCTATAGAAACAAATAAACACCTAGATTTATTGCAAATAGAGACAAGAAAAAGATTAGAGCTTGCCGATTCAGAAAGTGGACTCTGGGAAGAAATTCAATGATTTACTTTTTATTTGATCCAGAAGATAAAACGGAGAAAAATAATTACATCCAGCATATTGGTGAATGGAGCAATTTGCTCGTAGGGGCAGTAGATGAAAGCCAGATGCTGTATATGAACCTTCCAAAAATGACGGTGGTAACAAAAGAAGTTGCTCTTGCGTATCAGTTTGTTGGAAAGTATAAAGGCTATATAAAGCTTAGGCCAAACACCTTACATTTATCACAACTAGAGGGTAAGCCATTTGAGCAGGTAGAGGGTAAGTTTAAGTATACCTTGACTGAAGAAGATAAACAGAATGCATGCCTTTTCCAAAAAGCTGCAATGATATTCATGCTAGAAAAATACTATTCAAATAAACTTTTGTTATTAAAATCTACACCAGAGTTTTTAAAGCAGGACGACTATAAATGTGAAAAGTACCACTTAAATAAAAAGAATGAAATCTATCAAAAGATCATCTCTTGCCAAGATTGGGTAGAAGCTGGTATACTATTAAATAATCATTTTGGCGTTCATTATGATGCGGATACTTTATCAAAAATAGATTTGTAGGATAAATGTTTAGCGTACCACTAAACCCCAAGCTAACTGAAAATCAGTTAAATGAGTTTATTTCTTTTCTAAAAGAATATAAGTCATTTATATATGACTTTTATTTTACCTGTAGGGTATCTCCTTTTGACCAAGACGCCATGGGTGATGTATTTAACGGCGGAGAAGAAGACCATAATTATCTTATAGGCCTGGCCTTACATATTCAAAACGAGACTGGGGTAACCGCTTCTGCCGTTTTTAATAATATACAAGTTAGACCCTCTCAACAGAATTTAGATTTGTTTATAGAAAACTTTAGACCCGTATACGATTCGGGTATTAAGTCAGCAACAATACCTCACACACACTGGATGGCAACAGGACAAATAAAAAAGGCATTTCCAGATCTATTTGTAAAAAATACCATTCTCAGAAATGTGTCAGAGCCAAGGGACATAGAGCACCTTGCAAAAGCTGGATTTGATTATATTAATCTTGATAGAGATTTAATGCGTGATCACGAGAAGCTAAAGCGTTTTAAAAAAGCTAAATCTCAGTTCGGCGTTAAGATATCCTTGCTTGCCAATGAAGGGTGCTACGGCGGATGCGTAATGATGGATGAGCATTATCAGTTTAATAATACTAGAACAGACGGACCTCAATATTTTAATGACCCAATAAGCAGAGTGTCTTGTCCGAAATGGGATCATGAAGATTTTGCCGTATCTTTAAAGACAGCCAATTTCCCACCATGGCGTGAAGACTGGCAAGAGTTTATAGACGACCTAGGAATTGATGTTATTAAGATGCACGGAAGAGAGTCGCATGTCCGCCTAAAAGAAACTATGGATATAATCAAAAGATATGCAAACAATGAAGAAATTCTATTTGATAGCTTTAATGATTTTATTGAAGAGACCAATATGGTTGACAAGCCTATTGCCATCTGGCGTAATAAGATCAAAAATTGTAAATTTGATTGCTGGGATTGTGGTTATTGTGACAAAATAATGGCTGCAAAATATGGCAATCATATTAGTCCAAAGGTCGCCATTGTTGCACAGCAATTAGTTGATTCTGTAAATAACCCAATTGAAATTAATATACCAGGTTTAACATCGACTAGAGTTCAGTCATTAATAAATGGTTTGGCTAAGTCTTCTTCTAAATACCTCGAAATTGGTTCTTATCAGGGTGCTACAGCCGCTGCAGCATTGAGTGGCAATAACTTGCAGGCATACTTCGTAGACACCTGGCAGGAGGCTCCACAGGCCGTAAGAGAAGGGTGGGAAACACCAGACACCAATTCCTTAGAAGAGTTTAAGAAAAATATTAATCCATACAAAGGTAATAATAAAGTATTTATATCTAATTCAGATATGTTTAAGGTTAACCTAAAGCCTATATCGGATATTGATCTTTTCTTTTATGATGGACCTCACGACTTTGAGTCTACAAAAAATGCAGTAAAGTATTATTCCGCAACTTTTGCCCAACAGTCTATTTTAATATTTGATGACGCAAACTGGACGGATGTTGTAAAAGGTGCCCATAAGGGAATACTTGAATCAGGATTAAAAATATTATATAGTAAGAAGATATTAAATTCATTAGAGTCTGATACGGACTGGTGGAACGGCTTATACATAGTTGTTGTAAGCAAAGAATAGATTTTGTATCATATACGGATTCGAGCATATAAAAGACCGTATTTTGCTACAAAGGCACACGTGCCTATTATATTTGTACGTCTTAATGACACGAATTAAGACCTCAAAGATGCTAGCGCTTGTGTTTATATAGGTATCTAAATTAGATTTCTATAAATGCTGAAAGGTTATAAAGATGGAAATTACACCCTCTTTGTTTTTAAATAATCAGCAGTTCTTAATACTGCTAGCGTCAGTAATGGCATTGTCCTTTGCTGCAAAGAAAACCCAGGTATTCCTGCCATTTTACAGCTGGATTGCCAAAAATGTTAAATCTAAAAGAGCAGTAGTTGCTCTTATTTCTCTGTTCTCTGGCGTACTGCCGATTTCAGGTCGTGTCGCTGTTTCGGCTGGTGCACTAGATACAATTGCCCCAGAAGATCAAAAGAAGCGTAAAAATTACGGAATCATTGATTACCTTTCTACGCATCATTTCTACTTTTGGTCACCACTAGAAGCAACAGTTCTTCTCCCAATGGCAGCACTAAGTATTAGTTACTGGGAGTTGATGAGCAGACTTTGGCCACTTATTGCTACAACATTAATAGTAATCCTTTTCTATATATTTAAGATTTTAAAGGAAGATGATATTGAAATTAATATCCCAGACAAGCCTTTAAAGAAAAGCGATAAGCAGCCATGGCAACTTGAGGCAGATGCAAAGCGTGATCGAAAGCAACTGCTTGATTATGCAAGAGTAATTCTATTTACTGGAATTGTTATTATCCTGAGCAATATTGTAAAGGCTAATTTTGATACAATAAATGCATGGGTAGAAAGTGCCCATAAAAATAATCTATTGATCCTAGTTGCCTTTGCTGGATTCTTGGCAAGTTTTGCCTTGGGAAGTTCTAGCAAGTTTGCTGGATTTGTCGTCCTCTCAGTAGGAGTATTTGGCATAGAAACTTTGCCGCTATTCTTTGCAGTCGACTACGCAGGATATATGTTGTCTCCAGCACACAAGTGTTTAGTTGTAGGTAAGAGCTACTTTAGAACCCCTCTCAAAGATTACTATAAGGCAATTTTTGCTTTGGTGATCCCAGTGGTCTTAATGGGCATAACCTTATACTATGGAGGAATTCTCTAAAATAATTGCTGTACCCCACTGGCCTAAAGAAGGCTGGTGGGGTATAATTAAGAGTGTTATAGGCAAGGCGGGGTACTAAACAATAAAAACAGTTATGCTATAATTCATACATAGGAGAACAAAATGCCAGATTATTCAAGTTTATCATCACAAGTTGATCTTTTTAAGACAAAGGTAACAGCCCTGTCGAGTTCAACTCTAAATTCTCAGGACCTAGTCTTTCTAGCAAAGGCTCTAGAGTCAATGGGCAACCTCCTAGGAGTAAATGATATTGTTTCTGCTACATCATCGAAGGTGACAGAAATTCAAACAGCTTCTTCTGGAGCTGTTGCAACAGTTAACACAGCAGGGTCTACACAGATCGTTGCAGTTAATTCGGCTGGAGCAGCAAACGTTGCTACCATCCAATCTTCGATAGATAACTACACAATTTATACAAACATGGGAGTAATTTAATATGGCAACAGTAAGCTTACCAAGCAGATTTTATGCAGATACACTACCTGCATCAGAAACATCAGTATACACAACACCAGCAGCACAGATCGATGTTATTACATCTATCACATTTGATAACCTAACAGATGCTACTAGAACAGTGACAATGAGAATGGCAGGAAAGTTCTTTGTAAAGACCCTAGATGTTCCGCCTCGTGCTATTATTGTTCTTGATGTTAAGCAAGTTCTTAACACAGCAGAAAATATTCAGATCAGTGCAAGTGCTGCAGACTCCGTCTCAGTCTTCATCTCTGGCGTAAAAATTACACAAGTATAATATAATTTAAGGGAGAAATACAATGGCAGTTAATACGACTACAAATCAGGTCTACATTCCTGGATTCGAAACAAACATCTCAGCTGTTGTTCAGCCAATTGCTTATACGACATCTGCTGCTGTATCAACATTGCAAAGTGCAATTCCAGGACAATTTTCAAGCCTAATTGGAAAAGTTGCAAATGCTGCTACATCAAGAACCAATACAGAGGTTTCTCCTTATCCAATGTTCGCTATCTGGTCAAATCAAAATAATGATACTAAAGCTGGATATTCAATTATAAATTCTGATTTTCAAGTTGTTGCAACAAGCAGACTAAATAACCGTCAAGGTGGATGGACAGACGCAGCTCTATCAGATCTAAGTAACTGGTATGAAGATTACAGAGGCTGGACATATACAAACGGAAATATCGGTCAGGGTGGTAACACAACTTATTCAGGCGCTGGAACAAATATGAATGGCCACGAAGGAAACCACCTCTACTCTTTCCAAACATTTGGAAATTACGGAAATACTAATTTTAATAGAGCAGGAGACTGGGGCCAGTTCACAAAACGATCTGGAACTATTATTGGTGTTCGTGGTGTTCGTCCAAGAATGAATCACTATTCGACAGACTCAACATTTCAAGTTAGAATGAGAGGATCTGTTTACGGTTTCGTAGATCAGGTAAATCTAAACTCAGCTACTTACGCAACTTGGGCGGGACGCACAAATCGTGGAATGTCTTCTTACAACGACAGAACTAAAACACTTGCAGTTGCTGAATCAAATACAGCAAATCAAATTCGCTTGCACGTATGGAAGAACACAAACCCATCATATGATTTAAATGCTAGCAATTACGAATCTGGAGACCTTCATTTATTCTTGTCAGAAGCAAAAACAGCGGGTCCTTCAGGAACAACAGCAAGTTATGCATTTTATGATTTTACATGGACATCAGCAGGCTCAGCAAATCCAGAGGCAGCTTATGTGATGAGATTAATTATGGGAGACAACGGAACAGTTGGCTTCTCAAGATTTTCTCCAGAAGGCAATGCTCAGCAATACGGATGGTTTATTCCATCTAATCCAGGTACACCAGGAAACAGTGGAACTGGAGCATTTACCGATAGCGGAGCGAACCTAGGAAATACAACATCTTATGGAATTAACCAAGGAGATACTTATGGAATTAGAACAAATATTTCATGGGACAATAACTGGGTAATTTCATACGCACCATATCACTACTACCACAATGGAATTAACCTTCACTGTGTGTATACTCAAGATCCAACAAAATACTACACATGGAGAAATACAGACGGATCAGCGGGAACATCACCAGTTCCATTTGGAGAAAGCTCGTTTATAATGTGCTACTCCGTACAAAATGCAGATGGGCCAGGGCCACACCTATATTACGCAAACCCACAAGCAGCTTTTGAAAATGGATATAGAAATGATGGAACAACCATTGCTAATGGTGGAGACCTGCAGCCCTGGAACGTAACATTCTATTCTACTTTTGATACAATGTCTCACACAACAATGTACCCACATATTTCAGTAGTACCACACTGGACAACGGTCTAAGGAGAAAAAATGCCAAATAATACAGAAACAACCACTTCACAAATAATTGTTCCAGGTCTTGAATCTGCAATTGCAGCAATCATTACTCCAATTGCAAATGCAAATAATACAGCAATTTCAGCAACGTCAACAACAATTTCTCAACAGCTATCAATAGTTGGAAATAAAGAGGCTTCTCCTGTAATATCAAGAAATAATACAGAAATTTCTCCTCTACCAACATTTGCTATCTGGACTAACGATAACAACGATAAAGCTGGATTCAATATAATTAATTCAGATTTTCAATCTATTGGAACAAATGCAATGCCAGGCTGGTTAGCAGGATATCAGTCTCCAGAACTTTCTTCAATGCCAAACTGGTATGAAAGCTTTAGATCATACACATACACTCAAGGAAATTACGGTCAATCAACAGTAACTACATATTTCGGCGGATCGACTGTATGGGGTTCTGCCGATGGACACATGCTATACCGCCCTAATTTACATGGTGGTTTTGCTGGAAACTGGATGAATAGAGCAGACGATACTAATCAATATTTAATTAGATGCGGAACTATTATAGGAGCTTACGGTGTAAGACAACGTGTAAGCCATTACTCTAATGATGCAGAATTTAACATTAGACCTAGAGGTGCAGCATACGGATATTTTGACAGAGTTTCTTTAAACTCAGCTACTTACGCAACTTGGGCGGGACGCACAAATCGTGGAATGTCATCTTACAATGATAGAACCAAAATGCTTGCTGTTGTAGAATCTACAACTGCTAATGCAATAAGACTTCACGTATGGAGAAATACAAGCTATAGCCTAAATGATTTTAGCCACAAGCCAGGGACACTTCATAAGTTCCTGTCAGAAGCAAAAGCAGCAGGGCCACAAACAGGAAACCACTTAGCAACAGCAAAAAATTATGCATTCTATGACTTCACATGGGCGCAAGCTGGCTCAACAAGAGCAGAGCCTTCATATCACATGAAGATTGTAATGGGAGACAACGGTGTTGTAGGATTTGGAAGATTTAATCATGACGGTTATGCACAGAGATACGGATATTGGAACATGTCATCTCAAGGAACCGCTGGTAACTCAGGAATCGGTGCATTTACAGATACTGAAATCAACTTAGCAAACACAACGTCTTATGGAATTGATCAATCAGAAACTTGGTATGGACAAAAGCACCATAATACATGGGATAATCAGTGGGTTGCAATTTATTCACCATATCACTTTTATGGAAATGGAATTAACTGTCATATTGTAAATACTCAGGATCCAACAAAGCTATTCTATTTTAGAAATACAGATGGCTCTAATGGAACTGCAATTGTTCCGTTCAAGGAAGACAAGTTTATTTCAATATATACTGCTCAAAACGGAGATACTCCTGGGCCACATCTGTATCTTGTAGATCCAGGATCAGCTAATAAAAATTTGAGAAGAACAGATGGATCAACTCTATCATTTGGTGGAGATTTACAGCCGTATAACATAGTACACCATTATCAATTTGATACACACTCAAACACTACCCAATATCCGCATATCGTAAGTATGCCTCATTGGTCAAACCCGTAAGGAAAAGGAGAAATAAAATGAAACTAAAGTTCTGTGGACCACAACATGTACCCGCAATCGACGTAGATGGAGAGCATGAAGTTGTTGAATCACAACTGCTTCATAGATTCACCCTAGTTGACGGAGTAGCTGTAGATAAGTATCCAGGAAAAACAGATCGTGAGATCATGGCAATTGAGCATGCAGAGGCTGTTGCTTCAGTAACAGCAGCACAAGAAGCATGGGATGAAGATGATTCTGAAACTAAAGGGCCAAGACCACAATCTTTGCCAGAGTTGCATCTTCCAGAGGAGGAATAAGAATGCCAATAACAAGCGTACCTCAACAGGTAACCCCAGGTCTTTGGACATACACATACCTTCAAGCACCTCTTAACGGACAAGCACGTCCATATCTTAATGTGCCATCAGCACAGCTAGATCTTGGAACAATTGCCGCTTCAGGAGTTGCAACATGCAACGTAGCACTTGCTAACGTATTTAAGATGGTTGCAGGCGGAAACTGCACAGTAGCATTTAGCAATATTCCAGCAACAGGAACAGAGCCAAAAGCACAATTCTGGCAGCTAGAAATTAAGGGTGGCGGTACCTTTACAGTTACATGGCCAGCATCAATTAAGTGGGATGGTGGAGGAGCTTCTAACGTAGCACCACTTCTATCTACAAATACAACCGTTCTTAACTTTATGACAAGAGACGGTGGCACAACAATATTCGGTGCATACGCATTCGCTGATTTAAACGTTTAAAGGAGATAATATGTACGCCATAGTAGAAGACAAAAAAGTAGTCGCTGTAGGCGCACTATCTCAACTTTTCCCAAATGTTTCTATCCCTCAATCAATAGATGAGAAGAAGTTTGCAAAAGAAAACGGTTTGCTAGAAGTAGTAACACCTGAGTTTGATGACTTTCAAGAAAAAGTAGTGCCTTGTGAACCATTTGTTAAGAGTGGCAAAGTATACGCACTAGAAGTACAGAAGATGTCAGATGAAGAAAAAACAGAAAATGTAAACGCACATATTAGCTTTGAGCTAATGTCTACAGCATGGGTTGAGAGTGACCCAGATATGGACAAGAAGTCTCTCGCAGCATGGAAAGATTATAGAAAGAAGATTTCTTCTTTTAAGAATAGCAAAGATGTATCCGAAATTACATGGCCTAAGAGACCATTAGTAGAACTAGAAAAAATAATGGAGGAAGATCCAATTGCTTAGTAATAATATTATCTTTAGAAGAAATAGATTCACCTTGTCTGGATTGCAGCTATGGCTAGATGCTGGTCTTCCATCTACAATTACAAGGGACGGACTTGGAAAAGTTTCACAATGGAATGACAAGTCTGGTTTGGCTAGACATTGCGTTCAAGCAACTGCAGCAGCACAACCAACATTTCAAGCAACAGGTATAGCAGGACTTCCAGCAATTAACTTTGATGGAGTAGATGACTTTCTACCATTCTCAGATCAAACACTCTCATGGATCGCCTCATCTTCCTTTACAGTTATTTATGTTGCATCAAAGCCAGCAAATGCAAACACATATGTAATTGGTGGAACGAACTCAGGAACAAGAAATAATCTTATTGCTGGATACGTATCTTCAAACACATTTAAGTTTGGTTTCGGTAACGATGATCAAAATGCTATTGTTCCAGTAGGACTATCAGGAACACCAGAAATTTATACACTTGTTTATAGCAATGTTGACAACTCACGTAGAGTTAGAAGAAATGGTGTTGACGTAGCAGTCGGTGCATCTTCAGGCGGGCTAACAAGCATGACAGGACAAGTAATCGGAAGATACTCTGCAACATTCGGAGCATTTAAGATTGGCGAATTGCTTATTTACAACAGAGCCCTTACCGTGGGTGAATATATCTCAATCGAAAGAGATCTTATCTCTAAATGGGCAATTAGCTAGGAGACCAAATGGCATATAATCCATCACGATTTATTGGGCCAGTTCTTCTAAGCACAACAAACTCAAATCTAAAATCATTTACTAACAAGGCTATTGTTAAGAGCATATTTACGGCCAACACATTTAATGGCCCAATTGCCTTTAGCCTTTATTTAGTTCCAAGTGGACAAACACCAGGTCTATCAAATAGAATCTTCGGTGACGTTCTTCTTGCAGAAAACACATCAAGATCAACAGAGACTACGCTAATTGTTAATGCTGGAGAATCTATCTGGGCATCAGCAAATGTCGCTGGCGGAGTAAGCATTATGGTTTCTGGGGTAGAAATAGTTTAAAAGCTAGGCAATGAAGGGCTTGAGTAGTAAGCCTTTAAATATAGTATAATGGAATTATGAGCTATCAGCTAAAGTTAATTAACGACTACCCAATCGGTTTCTGGCCATTGGATGAGTCTTCAGGTACTATCGCTTCAGATGTCTCTGGGTGTGGAAATAGCGGAACTTATTCAGGCGGACTAACTACTGGATTAATCCCACTTGTTTCAGGCGGAGCAAATGGCTCTCTTATAACTAATACCAAGTACATTACATTACCCGTAACTAAAGACTATTATGGATCTGCCGCCGACGGCGGATTTGCAGATATCAATTCATCAGATAACGAGTTCTCGCTAGAAGTTTGGATGTATCCTAAGATCACAACATCTGGACTAACAACTATATTTGCAGACTCAACAAAAAATGTAGGTATTTTTTATGAAAAAGGAAACATAGTATTTAAACTTGAGGCGGAAAGACTTGATTATACCCTGCCTAATATTAGTCAATCTCATCATATTGTAGCCACGTACTCCATTGCAGAAATGTCTTTATATGTAGATGGCAAATTTGCAACAAGCAAGTCTTTAAATAATTATAAGTTTAGTAATGAAACAATTACATTAAAATTAGGGCCGACTGGAAATTCAGCAGATTCATTTATTGTAGATGCCCCAGCAGTATACAGGTATGCCCTAGGATTAGATAAAATTATAGAACACTTCAACTACTCTGGAACAACATCTCCTTTTCAGGTTTCATACCCAAGCGGCGGGACCTTGTTTGAAATATATGATGATAGCGTAAGCAAACAATTTAATTTTGCTTATCCTGCCAACAAGCCCATAGAAATTTTTGCCTCAGAAGATTTAGTTTATAACACAGAAGAGAAATGTTTAGAAATTAAGAAAACGGCCTCTGCAGCCTCTAAGAGCGTAGTTGTCGTAGATGCTATAGGAATTCCTGCGGGATTCGACTTAGACTCCTCTAAGATAGAGTGGAACGGCGATAATGGGGTCTCTGTAAGAACTTCCACAGATGGGTCAACATGGCAAGCATGTGTTAATGGAGGAGCAATTCCTCAATTTAGATTAGGATCATTTAGCTCTGAAAGAACTCTTTATCTTGAGATAACATTTGCCTCATCAGATACAACTAAATTTATCCCAAAACTATATAGCCTGCTACTGTGCTTCTACAAAGACCAGATTCTTTATTCAATAAGCAACCCTGATTATATTTACACGATAGAGGGCACAGCGGGATTTACATCAAAAGACATTACTCTAGGAAGGGTTGCATATCCTATTTTGTCCCGACAAAAATTAAACGGATTAACAACGGCGGGCGGATCAGGATTTAAAATAAATACCGCAGAATCAATTAGGACAATAGAGTTCTTTTTAACACTGTCAGACCTAACCTCAAATTCTATTTTATCAAGTACGGCAAATGGAGATTTTGTATCAGCAGGCTACTCTTGGGCTGCAAATGGAACTATTACTAAATCTAATATATCTGCTATTTATGTTAATGGTGTAGACAAGACATCTCAGACAAATATAAGTTCTGTATTTACCGCAAACGAGCTTTATCACGTTTTAATTGTAACAAACGGGGCAATTACTGGAGAGGTTCTATTTAACCATAAATCAACAGGTGGGCCTTCCAGCCTATACCAATACATTTCTTACTACCCAGCAACCTTCTCAGCCCCCATGGCATTATCTAATTACAACATGCATATCGGAAGATCAGCTACAATAGCAGATGATTCGTCCATGACATTGACAGAAAACTCCGTTGAGTTTTATGACAACGACTGGATTGTGCTTCAAAACCAATAATTTGTCACGTGGGTTGACAAAAAGCTGGACTTGAGTAGACAATAATGGTAAAATAAAGTCATATGGATATTAACAGAACAAATAGCAAGATTCTTGAAGAAGAGTCGATACTTGGCATCTATGTCTGGGAAATGCCAGATGGCAGATGGATTGGAGATGATGATGGGAACTTTCTTTCGATCACGTCCAAAAAAGGAAATAGAGCCAACATCGATGCTTTGGCTAGAGAAGTTCGCACGTTCGGCATATACGAAGGCGGGCCTAAATTTCTTTCCGCTAGAAGGAAAATTGATGATGAAGAATTTGAGCACCAAAAACAAAGACTCGATTGGGGACTAGTTCCTGATCCATTTGATATCGGTAACTATAAAGACGAAATGAAAAAGCTAAAGGGGCTAAGATGAGCGCAGAATTTCTTGATGAAGACAACTCAGAAAATATAATTAATATTTCAAATAACGCAGACTGGTTCTCGCTAGAAAAAAATGAAACGACAACCGACCCATTTTTGGCAGGCCTAGAGGATCTTAAAAAGGTTAGAGGCCTAGGAACTTCGTTTAAGCGTAAGATGAATAGAGAATTTTCTAAGTCGTTCACTGGCCGAGAAGAAACTGGAACACAGCAAAACCTATTGGCACAAGCAATTACTGGCTATGCAATGTTCGACTTGGTAGAACCTCCATACAACCTAGAGTATCTTTCAAAAGTATATGAGATTTCAACATACAACTATGCAGCAATTAATGCCAAGGTGGCAAACATTGTTGGTCTAGGATATGATTTTATAGAAACAAAGAAAACAAATGATGCTATTGATTCACTTACAGATGAAAAGTCTCTTGAAAGAGCACGTAGAAAGCTAAGCAAATTAAGACAGGATCTTCATGCGTGGCTTGATACAACAAATGATGAGGATACATTTACTCAAACATTAATTAAGGTGTTTACAGACTACGAAGCAACTGGAAATGGCTACATTGAAATAGGTAGAACCACTGCTGGAAATATTGGATATATCGGGCATATCCCAGCAAAGACTATGCGTGTGCGTAGACTTAGAGATGGCTTTATTCAATTGCTTTACGGAAAGGCAGTATTCTTTAACAACTTTGGAGACTCAGAAACAGAGAACCCAATTGCGGGACAAGAAGATCGCCCAAATGAAATTATTCATTTAAAGAAGTATACCCCAATGAACAACTACTACGGAGTTGCAGATATTATTGCAGCCCAGGTTTCTTTGGCGGGTAACGAACTGTCTGGAAGATATAACCTTGATTACTTTGAAAACAAAGCGGTCCCAAGATATATCATTACAGTAAAGGGAGCAAAGCTTTCTCCAGAGTCAGAGCGTAAATTGCTTGAATTTTTCCAAGTTGGACTTAAAGGCAAGAACCACAGATCTCTATATATTCCGCTTCCAGGAGATACTCCAGACTCAAAAACCGAATTTAAAATGGAACCAGTTGAGGCCAACCCACAGGAATCTTCATTTAATGTTTACCGCAAATCAAATAGAGATGAAATCCTATTGGCCCATCGTGTCCCAATTAATAAAATTGGAACCCCAGAGGGAGTTAATTTAGCAGTAGCAAGAGATGCGGATAAAACATTTAAAGAGCAGGTTTGCCGCCCAGCACAAATGATTTTAGAGAAAAAATTAAATAAAATATTTGAGGAAAAGACAGATGCGCTAACACTTAAATTTAATGAGTTAACTCTTACTGACGAAGATACCCAGTCCAAGATTGACGAAAGATATTTAAGAATGCAAGTAATTACCCCTAATGAAGTTCGAATTAGAAAGGGCATGATTCCTCTTGAAGGCGGAGACGAAGTGGTAGATTTGAAGGGTCAGGATGCCGCAGAGCAAACAGCCCAAGCTGGAAATACTAGACAAAGATCCCAAGACCGACAGGCAACCGCCCCAGATAATTCTGGAGAAGGACGAAATGCCAAGGGCGACGGAAGACAGGTTGACTAACTCTACTCAACTGTTATTTGCCTTTTTATCTATAAGTCGCTAAAATTAAGCATATGAATATTGAAAAGTCTTTATGGACTAGCCATGGCAATGACATTAACTTGTCTGTACCTTTCACTAAAGTTAACCGTGAAAAGAGAACAGTGTCTGGCTTTGCAACGCTAGATAACGTAGATCAGACTGGAGATGTTGTAACTGCAGAAGCAAGCATAAAAGCATTTGAAGGCTTTCGAGGAAACATTCGTGAGATGCACGGATCCCTTGCAGTTGGAAAGATGGTTTCTTTTAAGCCAGAAACTTTTTACGACCCAGCAACTAAAGAATTTTATAACGGAGTTTATGTAACAGCATACATTTCAAAAGGCGCACAAGACAGTTGGGAAAAAGTTCTAGACGGAACTCTTTCAGGATTCTCAATCGGCGGAAAGATTAAAGAGTCAGATAACGAAGTTAATAAAGCTACAGGAAAATCTGTAAGATTTATTAAAGACTACGAATTGATGGAGCTATCAATTGTAGACTCACCAGCAAATGAGCTATGTAACATTCTTTCTATTCAGAAAGTAAATGGACAATACATCGCAAAGGGTATAGCAGTAGATGTTGTAACCGAAAATATTTTTTACTGTGAAGACAGTAACTCTGTTTTTATCTCAACAGAGAAGACATATGACTCACCAGTTTCTGGTAAGCCAGCACAACTAATTGGTTGGGTTGAGAGCTCAGATGTTAATAAAGCAAAAGAGATTGATAAGATTCTTGATGCATATAAGCACTCAAGATTTACGTTGCCTGAAACACAAACAATTGCAAAACAGGCAAACGCAGAAGGAGGTAATGAAATGTCAGATAATACAGAAAACGTAGTTGTTGAAGATGTTGCAGTAGAGGCACCAGCCGAAGCAGTAGCAGAAGAAACAGCCGTTGAAGATACAGCAGTAGTTGCAGATGATGCAGCTCCAGCTGAAGCTCCTGCAGAAGCAGTAGCAGAAGACGTTCCTGCCGAGACTCTGGAAAAAGCAGCCGAAGTATCAGAAGATAAGGTTGATGAACCTGATTTTGCGAAGATGTTAGGCGATCTAAAAGGCTTTTTCTCAGAAACTCTAAATAAGGCATCTGAAGCAAATGCAGTACAAGTTACAGCAATCCAAGAGACTGTTGAAGCTTTTAGCAAGAGCGTAGATTCTAGAATTTCAGAGTTGGCAGAACAACACACAGTACTTTCAAGTGCTGTAAATGATATCAAGAACACGATTGATGGTGTACAAAAGCGTGTCGACGCAGTAGAATCAGAGACTGCAATTAAGAAGTCTTCCGATCTTGGCCGATCAGAAGAAGTAACAATCAAAAAATCTAAATGGAACGGTTCTTTCCTCGGTTCCGTAAACGAAATATTCAACTAAGGTAGGTATAAAATAATGAGCAATGAAACATTAGAAAAGGCCGTAAACGCTGGTACTCAGGTATCAACAGGATTCGGTTCCGCAACTGGTGGAACAGGAGTACACGTAGCTTCAGAAAATGGCAACGGTGGACTTCTTAACCCAGAACAGTCTGCTCGCTTCCTTGATTATATGTTCGACGCAACCGTTATCGGTAAGGTCGCACGTACAGTTCGTATGAAGTCAGACACAGCCGAGATTGACCGTATGTCCGTTGGTGAGAAGCTTATGAAGCTTGCAACCGAGGCAGACAACACCGCAACAAACAGTGGTGTAACTTTCTCAAAAATCTCTTTAACAACAAAGAAACTCCGCATGGACTGGGAGCTTTCAACAGAATCTCTAGAAGATAACATCGAAGGTGCAGATCTAGAAGATCACATTGCACGTTTGATGGCAACACAAGCAGGAAACGACATCGAAGATGTTCTTCTTAACGGTGATACAGCTCTTACAGGAGATGCTCTTTACAAGTCATTTGATGGCGTTGTGAAGAAGGCAAAGGCATCAGGTCGTGTCGTAGACGCAGCTGGTGCTAACGTATCTCGTGAAGTATTCAACAAGGCACTTAAGGCTATGCCACGTAAGTACAAGCAACGTCGTGGAGACCTTCGCTTCCTTGCTGGATCAAACTTGATTCAAGATTTCCTATATGCTAACAGCATTGGAACAAACCAAACAATTCCACAAGATATCGCTTCAAGCGTTATCCGTGGTGGAGTTGCACCACTAGGTGGACCTGCAGGATATGTGGCACCATTCGCATTCGGTATTCCGATTGTTGAAGTTCCACTTCTTTCAGAGACACAAACTGGAACACAATCAGGAGCATCAGGCTCACACGGAGATATCCACTTGACATTCCCAAATAACGTAGTTATTGGTATCAAGCGTGATGTAACTGTCTACCGCTTCTTCCAGCCACGTAAGGACACAATTGAGTACACAATGTATACTCGTGTTGGCGTTCAGATCGAGCAGGCAGACGCTTGGGTAGTTGTAAAGAACGTTAAGGTTGCTTCTTAATTAATTTAAGATAAAACCCCCGAAAGGCCCCTAATTAATTTTAGGGGCTTTTCATTTTAATTTATCAATGCTATAATTAAAGGACCTAACAAAGGAGAATATATGTCATTTGAGACATTGAAAGTAGCAGAACTCAGAAAAGTTGCAGAGGACTTTGCAGTTGATACTGATGGAATTAAGAGTAAGGCAGATATTGTTGCCGCCCTTGCAGAAGAGGGAGTCACATGGTCTGTTTATCAAAAAACAATTAAAGATATTGAAGACGCCACAGACGAATTCAGCGAAAACGCAGAAGAGATTCTGCCTAGATTTAATCCAGATGCTCAGCCAGAAGATACGGTTCTAGTTAGAATGACTAGAGAAAATTTCAGGTATGATATACAAGGATTCACATTCACAAAAGAGCACCCATTTGTTGCAATGACAGAAGAAGATGCTCAAGAAATTTTTGACAAGGAGGAGGGTTTCCGCTTAGCAACTCCAAAGGAAGTTCAGGAGTACTACGCTTAACCTTTATTAAATGGAAATTCTAGTAGGTTCAAATTCACCAATAACACATAAAGTATTTTGGCAGGGACAGTTAACCGATGCAGACGGCACAGTAGGTGTTAAGGTATATGATATTACAGAAGACCCATCAGTAACTCCAGCAATTAATCCAGGGATAATTCAAACAACCCTGACAGCAGTAAAGTCAGAGGTAGACGCAGGAACTTATTCTGTTTATCTTCCATACGAATTTACAAAAAGACAGAGGCAGCTTAGATTTGTTTGGACCTATGCAGTAAATATGCAGGCAGCAAGTATAGAGCATAAAGTTTATGTTCAAACTCCATACACAGATTTAAGTCAAGCAGTTGACGCTTTGGGATTAGGGTCAGATTATTCAGATCCTAATACTAAGTCTTATTTTGAGCTATGCAACGCTGAAAGATATGCAAGAAAAGTAATTGAGGCATATACGGGACAGCAATTTTATTTGTATGACGATGTTCAAACAGTATACGGTGCCGACTCAGATGTATTGCCTTTGCCTTATAAAATCGCTGAGATACACGAGCTATATCAAAACGATGTACTTCTTGTAGATAAACTTAATAATATAAACAATTGGAATTATGACACAATAATTTCAGAGAGCGGATTTGGAATCAGGGTTAACAGAGCAAATATGCTTGACAACACTGTGTACATAGCAAACGGCATGGTCCCTCCAACTATTAATGATACCTGGGGAGGCTCATTTTCAAGCGGGTCTACATATCGGGTGCAAGGTAGGTTTGGATGGGAAGAAGTTCCAGATGAAGTTGATCTTGCATGTATTGAATTGATGAGAGACTATTTCTCAAAGGATAAGGTCTGGCGTAATAAATACATGAAGTCTATAAAGACATTCGATTGGCAATTTGAGTACAATTCTGGTACCTATTCAGGTACAGGTAATGTATATGCAGATCAGTTGCTATCGACATATGTTATAAATAAGATGGTTGTTATATAATGTATGATCTTGTTGAATCTATACTTACTATGTTTATGGATGTCTATAAGCCAGTTGATTCGCAGGATCCAGACACAGGCTCAATAAAAAAAGAATGGCAGTATGACAGAACCGTATCGTGTAGCGCAAAAGGCAATATAAGCAATTCCGCTTCAACTATTACTAAAGACGGACAAGTATTTTCTAATAAATATAGAAATGAAGAGATGCTGCAAATTAGAACATCAGAACAAGTAACATTAAGAGAAAAGATTACAAACATTAGAGACTATGAGAATAATGTTATATGGGAAGAATTAAATTTTCCAACTAACACCCCTACGGTTTTTGAGGTAGTAGGAATAACTCCAATGACAGATCCGTTTGGCGGAATAGTGGGATATAACTCTACTGTCAAGAGATCGGAAAACCAGACAATTGGACAATAGTACACTATTAGTTACGGCAGCCAGCGGTCTACAAAAGGGTATGTCTGGCACTAGCGGGACTATTTTAAAAGACAGCACAGTGGCACAAATATCTGCTGCAGTATATTATCATGCTCAAGTTGTGTCTAAACTAACAACAAGCAAGGCATTTGAAAAGAAATTCCAGTCTGTTATATTTAAACAAATAGATCAAGATTTTGGACTATATGTAGACTCTCAGTCAAGAATAAATCCTAAATCATTACACCATGTATATGAATGGAACAAGGTTGGAAATAAGGGATCTAGGCTATTTAAGTTAAGTGTCTTATCAACAGATGGCCTTTCATTTAAAATTTCTTCTAGCTTCTTGCCATCTAAATCAGCAGTGCCTAATGAATTTGGAAGTAGAAAACACGTATTTATTAGCAAAGCTTCTGTGATGGAAGCTGGAATGCCTCTAGTAATCCGCCCTAGGTTCGCAGAGCGCTTAGTATTTGAAACTAGTACTGGCGTAGTGTACATGCCTAAAGGCGCCTCTGTGACCGTTACAAGGCCAGGAGGAGGCAAGGCAACGGGAAGATTCCGAATAGCCTATGCACAATTCTTCACAGGCAATTTAGTAAATTCATCAATTAAAAAATCTGGATTTCAGCAAATATTTAACTCATCATTAACTAAAGCAATGAGGGTTCCAGGCGATGTAAGAAAGGTTAAATATTCATTTAGTCCTAATACATTAAAAATGCAGGCGGACTCAGCATTAGAATTAGCATTTGGAGGGGCATCATGACAGATTATAAAGCAGACGTAATGATTGATTTAAGAAAGTTCCTATGGAGCCAGTTGAAATCAAATAACATTTTTGAACAAACTGATTACTATTCAGATAATATAGGGGAAGAGATTATCCCAATTATTCCTGTACAGCAATCTCCAGAATTAAATCAATTCTTGAGCGGAAAGAAGCACATAGTCTATGACAAGATAGGTTTATCCTATGAAGAAAACTGGGCTATATGCTGTGAGCAAATTCTATTTACTATATACTCAACAGATGTTTCAGAAATCAATGAGATCAGAAACTTGATGACCGACCTATTTAGAAGAATGGATGAGTCTGCTAGGGATGCAAATGCCTACTCTGGCATATCTAAAAAGTTTAAATTCTTTAGCATATTCGTGGCCGACATTTCTCCAACTGCCCCATCAGAGGAGTTGGCAGGGTTCCTGTCCGCAGATGTGATCCTTGAGGTCAAATACGCAAGGCATATAGACACAGCTGGCCGATTCCTGTAATTTGCCTTTGGGCGAATTATACTCTATTATTGTACATAGAGGAAAGGCCTAGCCAGCCAAGATTTAATGATTTACAATTATATATATATATTTTGAAAACAGGAGGTACGAAATAATGGCATTTAACTCAGCCAAAAATATTCTTGTAGGAGCTTCACCGCTCTACATTTCAACAAGCGATTCAACAGTAACTGGATATAAGGAAAACCTTTTAGACAGAGCAACTGGTGGAATTACTTTTGCAGCAAGAACAAGAGCAGCAGCAGCCCTAGACGCATCTGCAGATGTTCGTAACGTAGGATTTACAAACAATGGTCTTCAGATCACTTACAATCCAACTTACGATTCAGTAACAGTAGATCAGCTTCTAGATACAGCAAAGCTTTTCAAGTCTGCTATGGAGGTTATGATTGCAACTGAAATGTCCGAAGGTACACTAGAAAACGTTCTAGTAGTATTCGGTCAAGGAGGAGCAACACTAACCAAGCAAGGAGCAGCAGGTGCTGCAACAGATGATTACCCAACAAAGGGTGCAACTGGAGCAGACGACAAGACCCTTACATTGGGACTTGAGGCAGGATCACTTGGTATTGCCCCAACAGAACGTCAACTATTTGCAATTGGTCAAGCACCAACAGTAGCAACTACAGCAACAGGAGAAGCAGACGCAACAACAGAGCGTGTATATTATGCACGTCGTGTTTTGTCAGTACAACAGTCACAATTCTCACTTGCACGTAACGCAGCAACAACTTTCCCAGTAACATTCCGTCTTCTTCCAGACGCTAACTATAGCGGCTCAGAATACGGTAAGATTATTGACCGAGTTCTAGCTTAAATAATTAAATAGGAAAAGCCCCCTTTTTGGGGGCTTTTTCATTTGTGCTGATAATCTGTATATGTTATAATAATTAAGACTAGATCCTAGGAGGATTAAATTGGCAACAACAGTATATAGCGTAGAAGAACTAACGCTTCAGAATGGCTCAACAGTTAAGTTGAAGCCATTAAGCATTAAAGAGCTAAGAAAATTTATGCTCGTATTACAGGCAGCAAGCGATTCAACTACAGAAGATCAAACACTTAATGTGTTAATTGATGCGGTTGCAGTAGCACTTGAAAAACAACTACCAGATTTGGTAGCAGATAGAGATGCACTAGAAGATGCACTTGACGTCCCCACAATCAATCGTATACTTGAGGTATGCGGTGGGATTAAGATGGACGACCCAAACCTTCTAGCGGCAGCGGTTCTGGCTGGTCAGAACTAGATTTAGCCGCTTTAGAGGGTGAAGTATTTCTTCTGGGACACTGGAAGAATTACGAAGAACTAGAAGAAAGTCTTTCAATGCCAGAACTTATTCAAACATTGAAATCTTTTAAGAAACAAAAGTCGGAAGACAGAAAGTTTACGGCAAGTCTTAAGGGAATAGATTTAGATGTAGATGAGGAAGACTCCGAACCACAGGCAAAAACTTTTGACGATGTTAAAAGAAAAGCCCTAGGTATAGAAGCTTCAGGTGATGATATAGTTTCCCTACAAGGAAGCTTAGCAGCACAAGCAGGGTTTGGAATTGGAGCAGGTCTAGGCTACACAAAGGAGTAATGTAAAGATAAATGGCTGATGAAAATATTGTAACTAATATAGTTGCTAATGCAGATTTCTCAGGTCTTATTGCAGATGTCAATAAGGTTGCAGCCTCTCTTTCAAAACTTCAAGCACAAATAATTCAATCGGACGCAAGACTTGCAAGCCAAGTAGCGACGATGAACAGATCCTTTGGTGAAAACCTAAGAAGAACTGGTCAGTTTGCAACACACTTTGTTACCTTAACATCGGATGTTGAAAAGTTTGGCACCAACCTAGACAGGGGCCAAATGAAACTGAAGCAGTATTTTCAGACATTTAGTGAGCACACAAGGACGCAAGGCGGTTTAATCAGAGATCTTGCTAAGCAGCAAGTAGCATTACAAAATGCAATCATTCAGCCAATGGGTAAAAATGCTCAGGGGCTTATGCAATACAGCGTACATATTCCACAGGGTCTTGATGCTGTAAAAAACAAAACCGCTTTAGCAAGACAAGAACTACAGATTATGAACAAGGTTGTTCAAGATGGTGGAGTTCAACTTATTAACTGGGGTAAAAATACTCAGTGGGCAGGTCGTCAGTTAACAGTAGGACTTACAGTACCTCTTGCGGCATTTGGTAAAGCTGCAGCAGATGCATTTAGAATGGCAGATGCAGAGTTAGTCAGACTTACAAAAGTATACGGCGGAGTAGCAGCAACATCCGCAGCAGATCTTGAAAAAGTAAGAAGAGAAGTTACCCAAACAGCTAAAGAGATTTCAAAGGCATACGGAGTTTCATTTAAAGATACAATTACTCTTGCTGCAGATATTGCAGCAACTGGTAAGCAGGGCGATGAGCTTCTTAATTCTGTTAAAGAAACAAGTAGACTTGCTGTGCTTGGAGAAGTAGATAGACAAGAAGCAATGAAGGCCACCCTGGCAATTCAAACTACATTCAAGCAAAATACAGATCAACTTTCTGATTCTATTAACTTTCTCAACTCAGTTGAAAACCAAACATCAACAACTCTTAATGACTTAGTAGAAGCAATTCCAAAAGCTGGTCCAGTTATCCAAGGTTTGGGCGGAAGCGTACAGGACTTAGCATTGTATTTAACTGCAATGAAGGAAGGCGGAATTAATGCTTCAGAAGGAGCTAACGCTCTCAAATCAGCACTAGCATCTTTAATTAATCCTACAAAGGTAGCAAAAGAAAAGTTTTCTGAAATGGGAATTGACCTAGGTGGAATTGTAGCAAAGAATGCTGGAGATTTAACAGGAACACTTTTTGCTCTTCAAGCAGCACTAGATAATCTAGATCCACTACAAAAGCAACAAGCAATTGAACAGTTGTTTGGTAAGTTCCAGTTCTCTAGACTTAATGCTTTGTTTGCAAACCTAGGCAAGCAAGGAAGTCAGACTCTTCAGGTAATGGATTTAATGAAAGCAAGTTCTCAAGAATTGTCACAGGTAGCAGGTCGAGAGTTATCAATGGTAACAGAGTCTGCTTCTGGAAAGTACAAGAGAGCGGTAGAAGGCTTAAAAGCAGATCTTGCAGGAGTTGGTGACGAGTTCCTAAAGATTCAAACATTCTTTATTAATGTTGTAGATGGAATTATTAAATTTATAAATAAATTGCCAGACCCAATTAAATCTTTGTTAACATTTGTTACAGGATTTACTGCAATCATCGGACCAGTAATTATGTTAACAGGTGTACTTGCTAACTTCTTTGGATATATAATTAAAGGAGCGTCACACTTCAGGGCCTTGTTTAAAGGTGGAGAAGGATGGAAGATGCTTACGCCAGAGATTTTGGCAGCACAAAAAGCAGGATCACTTGTTGAGGCTACATTCTATAGTGATGCTCAAGCAGCCACAGTATTAAAAACTGCAATTGCAGGCCTCGTAACAGAATTTGAATTACTTCAATCTAAAGCTATGACGGGTGCAGTATCTGCAGCACCAACAATTTCAACCTTGGCGGGTAACGTTGTTAAGGGCAGCGGGGCAAGAGTTGTTGATCCAAATCACCCACTAATTAGCCCAGAAGATACAAGATCAATGTCTCATCTTAATCCAGTTGCTGGAATGACGATAGATCAAAAATCAACACAAACAATTTTCGGAGTAGTACCTGGGGCACCAAAAGTAAATCAAAAGATTGGAAATAATCCTCAGATGTATATGGATGGCGATCTTCCAAAGATTCCAGGCTTAACATCAATAGGCGGAGCATCAACAGGTATTGTTGCAGCAGAAGCAGCCAAGTGGCATGCAATGACAGGTGCACTTGCAATGCAATCACAAGAAGAAATTGCTTTGCTTAAAAAAGAAGTTGCGTCTACAGGCTTAATAACATCATCTTTATCTGATTCATATCAGGCATTACTTCCTACAATGACAGAGCTTACTGCAAATGCTGCAAAACAATCAGCAGCAATTGTTGCACAGCTACAGGCTGGCAAGCTAACAGTAGATCAAGCAAGAGCTAAGATTATTCAATTAAATGCTCAGGTAGAATCTATGATTGCACAGGCTTCTGTAGATATTGCGGGCCAACAAGGAAGAACAATTGGGCTAACAACAGTTCCTCTGCTGAATCAGCCAGTTGTAAATGCGGCTGGAAAGTCTAATATGAAAGAGCTTCTTCGCCCAGGAAGAACTAGAAGCCTTCTTAATAAAATTGCACAAGGTCTAGGTGTAAAAACATTTGGCGCTGGATACAGCACAGAAACAACTATTCCAAAAAGATTAAATGCAGGAAATATTGTACCAGGAACAGGTAATACGGATACAGTTCCTGCAATGCTTACTCCAGGAGAATTTGTTGTAAACAAAGAAGCAACAGCAGCAAATCTGCCATTGCTTCAAGCAATAAATGGTGGAAAGGGAGTCGGTGGCCCTAATTTTAATAAAGGTGGAAAAGCTTTAAGACTTCAAAGAACTCATATAACAGATGATTTAAGTGGTCTAGCTTTACTATTACCCGCATGGCTAAATCTAGGAGTTAATTCTAATGGTAATGGTTTAACGGGAAGTCAAATTTCTTCTGGAATCAAAGAAACTTTACAAGCTGGATATGATCCAAATGACTTGATGAATGAAGCAACTGTTACTTTGGGTGGAGATAGAAGTCAGTCATCAAGAAGAACTAAAGCAGCTTTAGAAAAACTAATTGCTTCTTTAGAAAGTCCAGAAAATTCAAATAGAATGATTGGTGGCAGGTCAGACCCATTCGGATTTGAAAGGCTTGCAAAAGAAATCTACAGGCCAGCACTTCGTGGAATTAAAATTGACGGGGCAAGAGCTGGCGGAAGAAGAAATTTATTTTCTGCAGCATCTCAAATATTTACTGAAAGATCATCTCCAAATATTACTAGAGATGAAGCAATATCCCGTGGTCTTATTCCTGGTACAAAAACTGGAAGCAAAGAAAGAGGGCAAATTGTTACTAGACGAGGCGGAAGACTATCTTGGGTTTCTCAAAATAGAACAATTGGATCTTCAATGCCATTATGGGCAAGAGGAACAAATCTAGGAACATTACTAACCACATCAAGTGGTATTAGTCATGCTCTCAAAATACTTAAAAGAAATTCTGGAGGAATGATACCAGGATATAATGCTGGTGGAGTTATCGGAAATGTATTAAAGGGAACAGCTTTTAAAAATGTAGGAGCTAAGTTTGGAAAAATAGGAGATAAGTGGGGTGCCACTTCCTTATCTATTGGTATGGGTAAAAGATTATTTGGAAGCTCTGGCCTAACACCTAAAGCACAAAACTTAATGTATGGCAAGATGATTGAAAATCTTGAAAAAGAAAGACCATACGGATACGTAAAGGATGCTCAGGGAAGTCTTCAAAAAGCCTTAGAGCCAGATATTGTAGATACACTTCTTAAATCTGCCGCTGGGGATGTCCTTAGCACAGGAGGAAAAAGTTTAAGTAAAATAGATAGAGAGATATTGAGAACCAAGTTTGCAAACTGGGATTCAAAGTCATGGACACCTGCAACTACTAAAGTAAGAAAACAAATGTTTGGAATGAACAAGGGCGGAATGGTTCCAGGAGTTCAATACTTTAATAGAGGCGGACAGGTAAAGGGAATTCAGTACTTTAACAAAGGAACTAAAAAGCCAGTTCAGCCAATAACATTCGGATCTGCTTATAGGCAAGAAAGAGCAAAGGGTAATATCGGAGCTGGAATGATGAGCTCTGGACCAATGGCTGGTATGGGTATTGGCATGGGAATGGGTATGGCGGGACAAGCAATTGGCGGACAAGCAGGACAACTTATGCAGTTTGCATCAGTACTTCCAATGCTTGCTCCTAATATGCTAGGATCTTTAGGTAAGCTTGCTGGAGGATTTAAAGGTGTTGGCGGCGCAGCAGGAATTGCTGGTAAAGCAATTGGAATGGCAATGAGATTTGCACTAGGACCTATTGGCTTACTTCTTACAGCACTTACTGCGGGATATGCAATATTTAAGAAGTTCCAAAAAGAACGAGAGCAGGATAGAGTTGAAAAAACTAACTCAGTTGGAATTACTGAAAAGTCTGCAGCTGAAGCGGGAATCAAATACAACAATCTTTCTAATTCTATTAAAGCGGTTAATGATCAACTTGAGCTAACTAGAGCAAAGGGAAGAAATGCATATGAAGCCCTTAACTCAGCGGGAGTTCAAGGTCTAACTCTAAGCATTAAAGAGTTAAGAGCAGGAATAAAGAATGCAAAAGAAAACCAAAAAGAACTAGTTGGAACCTTTACAGACATAGACGTATCTGGAGATGCTAACAAGCAGGCAAAAGTTACTGAAATTGCTACTAACTTAAAGGCACAATTTATAGCAGCAGGTATTTCTGCCCAAGAGGCAACAAATAAAATCTATGCAATTATATCTGCATCAGATAAAGCCGATATGGCATTTAACGCAATATCAAGCAAGGGCTTTAGAGAAATTACAGATTCTGCATCAGCGGCAATTGCTATGGTTAAAACTTTAAATAAAAATATGTATGACCCAGCTTCTGCAGGATACGATACAGACGTACTATATGGAAAAGATTTAGGTGTAGTTATTTCAAATACTACAGATGCTCTTGATGATAATTTACAAACATTAATGAAAACTAAAAAAGAAAACGGAGAATTGATGACACAGCAAGAAGCTATGTCAGAAATCCTAGCTAGCATTAATGAAAAAGAAGGATCTAAGCTAACACTAACTCAGGCGCAGATTAATTCTCTTAAAGAAACACACCCAGCACTTGCTGAAATACTTAATCAGTCAGACAATGTTGCAGGAATGTATTCTAAATGGCGACTACTTCTTTCTGGAGTCAGAACTGATTTAAAGAATATAACATCCGAGCAAGCCCAAGCACTAGTAGCATTTGAGGCAGCATTAGATTCTGCCTTAGCCGCTTCGGAAGCAAAGTCTTCAGGAAGCGGAATTGCAGCTAAATCACAAAAGTCTATTGTTGCTTTGCAAAAATTAATTGCATCTGGTGGAGCCAAAGCGGCGGCTAATGCACAAAAAACTCAAGATCAGATTAAAGAAGAAATTAAACTTATTGACAAAAAAATTGATAAGATTAATGAAGAGGCTGATGCCCGAAAGAAAGCACTTGAGGCTGCTCAGGATAAAGAAAACCTATCTCTTGAAATTCAAAAAGCTCAATTGGAATACGCAGACAAAATGGCTGCAGGAGATATGGCTGGAGCAGCACAGGCACAACTAAAGATTAAGCAGCTTGTTGGGGAAAGAGAAAACCAAAAGGCTATTGATGCAATTGAAGAAAATAGAGCTAAGCGTGAAAAAGAATTAATTGCTCAAAGAGAAAAACTGCAAGCTCAGTCAGATAAGACTGCAAAAAATTTAACTAATGCTCAAAACAATGCTACTTCAGCAGGCGAAAGAATGAATAAGGTTGATCAGTATCAAAACGAATACCAGAGACTAGTAAAAGAACAAGCTAGAATAGATGTAATTCTAGAAAAGGATCCGTCAAACAAACAAGCATTAAAGGATCAACAAGAGCTAGTAAGAGGACCTTTAGGAGATCTTGCAAAACAAATTGCTGCAGACTCAAAAGGATCTGATAAGGTTTTAGCAGCAGAGCTAAAGAAAATATTTACTGGAACATTAATTAATGAAAAGGGAGAGTCTCTTGCAGGTAGAGTTATGACTGCGACTCATCCAAAGGGATCGGCTACCTACAAAGCTGGTGCAGCAGATGCAGCATTAAAACAAGATTCAGCAGCTGCACTTGCAAATGCTAAGGCCATCACAGGAGGAAAAACTCTTGCAGATCTTTATAATGCATATATGGGAATAGGACCAGCTGGCTCTAAGACTAAAGATACTGCATTTGAAGTTACAAAAACAACAACTAAGACTGGCGTGTCACTTGGAGGAAATACCAATAAGGGCGGTCTTGAGCAATGGGCTAAAGAGCAAATTGTTAGAGAGTATAATTTACAGCCAGGACAATTCTTTAAATACAACGGGAAAACATATAAGGTAAACTCTGCAACTGATATTATTAGACAGAAATGGGGAGGCGGACCATTTGCTGCTGGAGATCTGTTAAGGGTAAATGATAGAATTAATTCCCTGGGTGCACAGCAAGAAGGTATATTGATGAAACCTAATTTCTCAGGAACAATTTATCCTAATGTTGCAACAATGCCACAATACGATGTTCCTTCATACTCTACAACAGGTGGATTCAAGAGTGGTACCACAAGTTCAAGTAGCTCTAATGTTACTATTAATGCTACACTTAATTTTGGAGAATCTCCTAAGAGTGGTAGAGAACTTTGGAAAGAATTTAAGCAGATTGCTAAAGCCGAAGGCGCAAAAGTTGGAGAAAATATTGTTATCGGGGGATCATATTAATGGCAAGCACAGTATATTTACCAGTAGGCTCACTTCTATATGTTGATACGTCTGCCACAGACACCCCTACTTGGGTAAAGCTTTCAGAGCATAATAGACAGCCAATGTCTATTAATCAAAACCGCATTCAAAAAGTAATAAGAATGAGCAACGGAACCCTCAGAAAGTTTTTTATTGCAGATAAAAGAGAGTTTAGCACGTCATGGAGTATGCTCCCATCCTTTTCAAATATGACTGTAGATGCAGGATACGGAGCAATAGATTTAAAATCATATTTTGAGGGCACTAAAGGCCAAGGTGTTTTTAAACTTAAGATAGTATATGGTAAGAATCAAACAACACCATTTGCAGATAGGGAAGAAGTCGTATTGGTTTCTTTTACGTCTTGCAGTTTTGAGGTAGTAAAAAGAAATGTTAAGGATTCTTCAAGCGATCCAGCTCAAGAATTTTGGAATGTATCTATTGCAATGGAACAAGTATAATGATTACCACAGTACCCTCATCAAATAATGCTACTGTTCAAAATCTATTTAAGCAGAAATCATCTGTTAAAATAAACATAGGCTGCACAATAGAGTACAACATGAACTCTATGCTTGATAATATTACTGTAACATACCCATCTACAATGGATCAATATTATGCAAAGTCAGAGAACGGTAAAGTCAATACTTACAAAAAGCTTTTCCCAGTTGATTCAATCATCAAACCGTTTAGGCCTTTATTTTCTGGAGTCAAGTATCTTATTTGGACCAACTCCCAAACAGACACTCCTGCAAATAGTTTTTATGCTCCAAGAACATTAACCTATCCACGAACAACATCTCCACAGACAGACGGATACGAGTCTGCCGCTACTACGCTATACCCAAGACTGTACTACCCTGGAGTAACAACTGCATACAAGTATTGGGTAACACCAATAAACCAAAATGCAGATATAAGCGTTAACTACTCTATTACTTCTGCAACAATTAAAGAAGCTTCTTCTTCAGGTTCTGTTGTAACATACACAACGTTAAACAATCATGGATTTTCTTCAGGACAAACAGTCACGATCACTGGTCTTTCAACAGCAGCTTTTAATTTATCTTCAAGCGTAATTGCTTCTACACCAAGCCCGACATCTTTTACTATTGCTTCATCTGCTACAGGGGCCTGGGCAAGGGGGCAAACAGCAACAGCAACATTGTCTACAGCAACAAAGCCTGCTGTATCAAATAAGATAGTTGCAAGATTTGAAAAAACTCATGCGTTTCCAAGCAACTATACAATAACAATTACATATTCAGATTCAACAACAGCAACAGTGGGGCCATCACCAGTAGACCTGTCTGGTCAGATTGTGCTATATTATAATGGAACTGCCTGGACTTCAACAGAGCCTTCCGTTTATGCTACACCTAAACTAATTAAATCTATTCGTCTTCAAGCAACAAACCCAAACGGCGGAAAAGTATTAGGGGTTATTGAGCTATCAGCAAGATGGATAAAGGATATATCTGCAGACATAGTTTCTCTTGATATTGAAAAAGAGTCTTCTTCAAGCTCAGAAGACATACTGCCTGTCGGAAAGATCACTGCAAACAGCCTAAGCATAGACATTGTTAAATATAACCAATCTGCACTTGAATACATTTCTTACAATAGAGAAGCAAGTTTTGATATAACAAAAACTTATATGGTCAAGAATGCAGAATTAAAACCTTACTTTTCAGTATATCATTCCGCTGGAAATTATGGTTCAGCAGGAGATTTATATGACAAGGTGCCACAAGGATCATTTTATATAGATTCCTGGACAATAGGAGATACTGGAGAGGTTTCTTTAAACGCACTAGATGCTGCCAAATATTTAATGGATACTGTAGCTCCAGATATTTTATGTGAGTCATATCCAGTAACTAGTATTATCAGAAGGCTCCTAGACTCTATAGGGTTTACAAGCTACGAGATTAGAACTGAAACAGATGATAAGTCTATCCCAGTTATTAATTATTGGTGGACAACAGGGTCTAAAACAGTTTGGCAAGCCCTTCAAGAGCTGTGCCGTGATATACAAATGAATGCTTTCTTTGATGAAAATAATATTTTGCAGTTTGCAAGTCGTGATTATATTTATAAAAAGGCAGGCATCGACTGGGAATTTACTTACGAAACAGATGGAACAACTCTTGCTAATATAATTGATTTTAATAAACAAGAAATTCCTTCTGCAAACCAAGTTAAAATCTTATGGCAAAGTCAGCTTACATCGAACTACGCTGGAAACTCAGGAGATCTGTGGACAGATGAAGTATCCTACCTAAGTGCTGGTGGATTAAGGTCAAGCATAGCAGCAGACACATCTCCAGAAAATACAATACTTGCAGTTGATGTAGAAACCCTAGACGACTATAGCAGCGCAACGTTGTATAATTTTACAGGATATGTTATGATTGATTCAGAAATAATTGAATACGATGCAATACAGTATCAGTACACCCCAATTGGCTCAACTACGTCGCAAAATGTTTGGATTACTTCATCATCAGATGTAAATAAGTATAGATATTTATCAAGACCAGGTTATGATTACATAACAAAAGAAACATTTTTTAGACCGACAGGTTTATACCGAGTAAAGACAAGAGGAGCATTTGGAACAACCCCAGCATATCATGCAGCCTCTGCCCTCACTGGGTTAGCGGACTGGTCTCAAAGAAAGGCTACGTGGGAATAATGGCAGCATATAGAGAATTTGAACCTTACGTGTCACAGTCAACAACTAACATAGGTGGCATACCAGAAATTACTTTTGCTTCAACATCCTCAATTTCCGTAAAAGTTTCTAAAACTAATATGACAACTGAGCCAGTAAATTACTCTGCCACGTACTATAAGCTGGATGCCTCTGGCAATATTGTTGCTGGAACATCTCAAACTGTAACGAAGACCACAAATCCATTTACTATAGAAAACCTTTCAACTAATCAGCCTTATGCAATTTCAGTAAAAGCATATGACGGAACACGGTTTGGAAATGTTGCATACAGAACATTTACTACTCCAATTGAGTACAATGTAGCAGGATACAAAGGCATGGTGGTAGATCCGACAAAAGCGGCGGCTGCAAAATCATTTTTACGACTAACTAATAACTCGACGAGTGCAAAAGAATACTCAGTAGCCTATAGAACATTTAATGCAATATCTTTGCCAACAAGTACTCTGTCCTACTCTGGCCTACCCTCTTACATTCAAGAAGAATACGCATCATACGCAAAAAGCCATTACGCATTTGGCACAAAAATGTTTTTAGATTCTACTATCGATAGAACAAGGCAATCCGCAGGACTAGGGTTTTTTGTGGATGGGCAAGGCAATGATGGATATTATATTTTTATTAATAGCACAGAAACAGCAGGCGCTGTCAATAAAAAAGAAGTTAGAATTTGTAAAGTAAAAGGCGGAGACATACGTGTATTAAATGATAGTCAAAAAAATACAGTAACAAGCCTCAATGGCGTATACGGAGGAAGGTCCTATGACATTGATGTTAAAGTCAAGGTGCAGCTATCAAGCATTAAGATTAATGTATACATAAATGGATTCTTAATTACTGCCACAGACAGCTCGGGAATGTATGAAGACGAAGACGGTAAAAAAACTGTCAATCAAATGCTAAAGCCAACAAAAACAATTGCTCTTGCGTGTAAATATGGCGAGGCAATATTTGATTATGTATACGGTACAGATATAGAAGAAAAGAAATATAATGATTCTGAATTTGTAAGCAACATGTATAGGGGCGCATTTTCTAATGATTATTTAAATATTGGTTTTGGTGATATCATATATAATAATTCTGCAGAGCAAGATAATGCTGCTAAGCCTGCAGCCATAGATGAATTTGGAACTTCAGTTAGAGAGATAAGAAAAGTTTCTTTAAGATATAATAGTGCCCCAGCATACCCAATTAAATTCTCAACAGGGTTAAATACGTCTGTAAAAATATTAGGATCAAAGGTTAGTAATTTTGGCGGGGAGACATACGTATTGAATAATAGCTCTGCTCTTACTCCATTAAATGATGAAAAGGCAGCAACGTTTTATTTATACGGAGACACTATTGCCCCGTCTGGAACTTTAGAGTATAACTCAGATGTTTTGTCAGAGTATATAAATCAAGAGCCAATAATATTTGAGTCCTCTTGGCTGCAAAATCTTTCAGATGTAGAAGCACTTGGCACTTGGATTAAAAACAGCATTGTAAATAAAGGCAAACTAATTAATTTATCAGTATTTGGAAATCCATTTATTGCCGTTGGCGACATTGTTTCTGTTAAATATTTGTATCAAGGCCTAGACGGAACACAAAAATTCATAGTTACAAATGTTAGGCATACGTTTAACGAAGGACTAGATACGGAGATCACATGTCGATCATTATAGTCGACTAAATGATATAATAATAAAATGACACAAGACGCTAATAGAGTTGATGGTAAATCGGTTGTTGTTGGACCTCCAATTGTTTTGCCAAAAAATTCTCCTGACCGTGTTTTTTTAAGAAAAACAGTAGGAATAGATATTGAAGAAGGCTCTAAATCAGATGTAGCAAGTCCATTTATTACAGGATCTGGATCAGGATCTTCAGGATCTTCAGGCTCTTCTACAAGTCTTGCAGATAAAAAATTACCACCAGATCCAAATCTACCAGCAGAGATTATAGATATTCCTCAGTTAACAGATATAGAAAATATAACATATCAACAATATTTTGATACATTTAATTCTATTAGAATCAAAGCAATTATTAAAATTAGAAATTCAAGTAAAGATAAAAAGAATGTAGTGGGAGTAGACGCAAGAAGCCAGCAGAGTAATCAAGCTCCAGCATTAAGCATACCTACCCCAGTAGCATTTATTGCTCCTTCTCCTTCGGTTCCTTCAGTTGCTTTCGATAGAACTGGAACGGCACTGGCTTGGGGATGGAACAACGTATCTGGATTAGGATCTTATGAGTCAGTTACTTATCAGTGGGAAATAAGATCATCTTCAAGCGTTACGAGTACAAAAATAAGTTCAGGAACAAAGTCTTATGTCTCTGGCGGATTACTAGCAATAGGAGATAGCGGAAAGACTAGAAATTATAGAGTTAGCTCAGCGCAAGGAGATACAGCGGCAACTCCTTCTCAAAGATGGCTAAGAGTTAGGGCGGTTGTTTTGGCAACAGACGGCAAAACATATTATTCAGGATATTCTACACCAATCTAAGGGGAATCATGATAAAGGGAACATACATATATTACCAAGACGGCCAAGAGATATACAGGTCTAAAAATGTTATTACCAAATACGGTAAAAGATTTTTTACAAACCTTATAGCTGGAAGAGATTCGTTTACATCTAAATCCATGGCTTTTGGAATTGATAGTGCATCAGCAACAGACGCAGACACAAGGCTGGGATTTGAATTTTATCGAACTCCAGTAGAGTTTGGTAGCACTGATATACAATCGTTAAATGACACTACCACTTATTCTGTAGTTTATAAAACTACAATTCCTCAAGACGTATCGGGTTATATTACAGAAGTAGGAATCTACCCAGAGTTTAGAGACTCTATTAGTTCTTACGATAGCAAATTTATTGCAGATTTTGAAAGTCAGCTAGACTGGACAAATAATCCATCTATATCTTCAAATAATTCTAGGGTTGGTCAGTATACTTTAAATATGTCCTCAAACGGAACATCGGCAAAAGAATATAAAAGCAATGTACAACAAATAGACTTATCAGGTTATAGCGTAAATGATACTCTTAGATTAGCTTACTTTAAACAAGATGCAAATTTAAGCAATATTATTATTAAATTTTATAGCTCTCCAGACAACTATTACTCTGTCACTATTACTCCAGAGGCGGGCACTGGATATAAGATAACTCCTGGAATACTCTTAAGCAATCTTTTTTCAAATGCTAGCACATTAAATGTAGATCCTTCTAATATCAATCAGATAGGAATTACAATTACTCCAGCAGGGGGAACATCTACCTCAGTAGATATGGATGCATTAAGAATTAACGATGAAGATACATTTAGTCCAGATTTTGGTTTAATAAGTAGGTCAGTATTGTCTACACCACTTATGAAGTTATCTGGAAGACAGGTAGAAGTTGAATACAGATTGGATTTAGGATTCTAAAATGGCTTTTGAAGATCTAGGTGACTATAGCGTAGGCGCTGCTGGCAGCGATACGTTTGACGTTGTCATCCCAGATTTAGACCCAGGGAGAACAGTTCCTATCCAATTTAGATGGAAATTTGCAGACGGGTCGTATGGTCTGTGGTCTGCCTCTAAGAATCTTATTACTCCAGAAATTTCTAGACCAGAGGCAAGCAATGTAACTTCTGTATGGAACGGAATTAATTTAGAAATATCGTGGGAAGCCCCATTACTTTCTACTCTATTTACTATTTATATAACTTCGGGAGCAGTTACAGTTCCTTTTGCATATTCTATTGATAAAACAAAACCTCAACAAAAAGCTATCATCTCGTCACAAGAATTAATTAATAACTTTGCAGGCGTTCTTCCAACTACCCTGACTGGTTTATTAAAAACAGTCTATATAGATACATCAACTACTGGAACAGCATTTGCAATACCTCCATATGCGGATGCAATTAGCGGACAAAATGTTTCTGACTCAGATTGGTCAGTGCTTTCTGTATCAAATGGATTTACAGTTTCGTGGGCTGGTGCATTGGTCTCTTCCCCTACATACAACTACACAGAGGTTTACACTTCATCTTCTCAAGCTGGCACATACGACCTGGTATATTCTGGCAAGGGGCCAGCAATTATAACGGTTGCGTCTTTATCTACAAATTATATTAAAATTAAACACGTATCTATCACGGGATTAAAATCTAATTTTTCAATTGTTAAAGAGGCAGTGCCATTCGATCCAATAGTTTTTGACAGTACTCCACCAGTTAATACTTTTAACGTGGGCACTACTACGTTAACTGATGATTCAAATGGGTTATTTTCTTTTGACAAAAAAGTTTTGTTTACATGGACAGAAAATGCAGACGCTAGCACATCTGGATATAGAATAAGATTTAGAATAGCTGGCTCTAATTCTTCTTATACCTATATGTCTGTTCCAGGTAAAGACAAAACATCTTCTTACATATATGGTCTTAAAGGCGGAAAGTCTTATGAGATTGCAGTAAGTACATTTGATATTTATGGCAATACTAATGAAACTCAATGGCGTACTTATCAGGACATAGTAGTTCCAGTAAGTAATTCTCTTTTACCAGATGTTGCAATCACAGCTGGAGATATGAAATTAGGATATGGAATCAGTTCAGATAATTCCAAAAAGGGCCTTTACATTGCCCCAGATAACTACTGGTATGTTCAAGGAAATACAAACGTATCAAGTGCTGCATACTTATCAGTTGGTGGTGCGACAGATAAACTTGTGTGGGACGGAACAAGCCTATCAGTAACTGGAACTATCAATGCCAATGCTGGTAATTTTACTGGTGCTATACAGGTTGGAAGTGCTACAGCATATGGTCAATTTAAACTTAATACTCCAACGGGCACCAAAATTGAAATGGGAGCTTTTACGAATGCTCAAGGCGCATACACAGGTGGAGTTGGTATTCAAGGAACAGATGCAAGTGGAACCCTATTTCAGCTAGACACGGCGTCTGGAATTACCGTTAATAAAGGATCAATCGGCGGATGGACAATTACATCTACTGCCATCACTAAGGCTAACACATCTTTAGGTTCAGATGGATCTATTACTGCGGGAGCTGCGGGTCAGTTTACAGTAACAGCAGCGGGAGGACTTACTGCAACATCTGCTGATATAACAGGTGTTATAAAAGCTTCCAGCGGATATCTGGGTAACACTACAAGCGGATGGCAAATAAATTCAGAAACAATTACATCAAAAGCTGGATCTACAAATGGAGTAATTACTTTAAACTCTAACACTGGAACTATTTCTGGCGGGCTTATAACTGGAACTAAAGTTACTGGAACTACAATTGAGGGCGGTACAATTACTGGAGCTACAATTAACCTTAGTGGAAAACAGACAGCAAGTACAAACACATCTGGAGGTCAGACAGAAACTTCAGATGACTCTACAAGATTAAACTTTACTAATGTGAGATATACAATAATGCCAGCATCCCAAACTACTACAGAATATGTATCTATCCCTACATATGACCCAGTAACTGATGAGTGGGGCTCAACTACAAGCACTAATACCATTGTATCAAATACAGTAAAGTTTACAGATAACCTATTTGAAGGAGGGCTCCCAGATTCAGCATTTTATTACGGAGAGACCTGGTATGCATCAGGAACTTCAGGTGGCGCAGTAACAAACTATGTAAACTATCTTGGTGGTCTAGGGTACATGGGATTTGAAATAAGAGCCAATACTACCGAAAAGGGATTCTACTTTATAGGAGATAGCACTATAGCTGGGCAAAACTGGGGTGTAGCACATTACACTACTTCTTCAAAAGATCAACCAGCTATGCTACAAACAGATGCAACTGGAAAGGTAACACGAGGAAGAGCAATTTTTACTACAGGCTCAAGCTCTACAACCATCCTAGGTTCAACCTGGAATAGCGTCGGTCAAAACGGCGACCTAGCGTTTAGCACGAATAATTAAGGTAAGATCATGCCAAAAGCATATTTAAAGAAAGACGTAAGCGGCACAAGCAAATGGGTAGAGCTTAAGAAGATATACTTAAAAAAGAATGGAAATTGGACATCTTTAGCTACTGTGTATGTAAAAAAACTTGTGGGCACTACAAGCAAATGGGTGCAAGTTTTTTTGGGTGCTGGCCCATCACTTAATAGCTCTCCAACAATTACTCCAAGATTGGGCGGAAAAACATTTGATATATATGACAGCACAAATGGAAGCTGGGATGGCGCAACTACCTTTACTAGACAGTGGGTTAGATCAGACGCAGAAGCAGGCCCATTCGTAGCCATTGGTGCAGCAACTTCAGCGGCATACACAACAACATCAGATGATGATGGTAAATGGATAACAGTAACTGTACGTGCATCAGACGGCACACTTTTTAACGAAGCAAATGCTACACCAGTTAAAATAGTTAAGTATGCTCCAGTATCACTAACAACTAATGGAGGATATTATATTGGCGTAACATCACCTGGATCCCCACAACCTGGACAGACTGTAGGTATATTTAAGCAAACAGACCCAGATTGGAAAGCAACTACAGATAGGACAAATGATACATCACCAGACTCATCTCTTTTTGAGTACGAATGGAAGTGGGAGGACACTGGAGCCATACGCACAGACTACACCAGCAGCACGTATTTAATTTCAAATGATGATTTAGGACACAAGATATCAGGAAGAATTAAAGCTGTAAATACTGGTGGATCAACATTCAGTGCTTGGGCTACTCCGACTGGTACAATTGCAACAGCCCCAGTAATTGTTACGATGCCATCATGGAAAACAACTGGTGTGCAAATTGGCAATACAATAACAGCAAATACTGGAACATACTCACCAGAGCCAGACAAAGTTTATTGGACGTTCCAGTACTATAATACTAACCGTTCAGCCTGGATACCTATATACAAATCTGATGGGACAGTACTGGGTAGCGGAACTGATACATCACATAACCAAGATCACTCGGTAGTTATACCAGCAAAATTTTATCTTGACGGAACAAGCACTAATGTGACCGCTGTAGGTAAATTAATTAGACTTGTTACCGATTCCTCACTTGGATCAGCTGTGTCTCTACAGCATAGCACTCCAAACTTAGGGCCAATAACTGCAGTTGTAGAGACTCTTGAAAATAGAGTACCTACTGCTGTTTCTAATATATATAGAAGAATAGACGGAACCTGGACAAAATTTGGAACTGCTACTACCAACGTAACTCTTCTTTGGTTAAATACCAGACTTAGAAATACCAGTACACAGGGAACTGCAAAACATGTGTTTTATACAACAGATGCAGAAGATAAAACTACAGATTTTTTTAATGACATTGGAGGAACTGGACTTACCATGACCTCTTATAGATTCGGGGTTCAGGCACATGGTATAGGCGATTACACTGGAGATGACTTTTGGTCGATAGGAACAGAAGATGAAGGGGATTATTCTGAAAATACATCTAACGTAAATCCACAGTTCCCATCTAGACCCACTGGATTTACAGCAACAAGAATGTCTAATAGCAGAATTGATTTGGCTTGGAATGCAGCAGGAGGATCACCAACTAATTACCATTTATATTATAGTACTGTGGGAGATTATAGTGACATTATAGATAAAAACACTACAGAAGATTATGAAATAGGAAATGTAACTAGCTCTAATAGAACTGGTTTAGCTGCAAATACACAATACTGGTGGTGGGTTCGTTCAAAGAACGCTACTGGAGTAAGCAGATGGTCAGCATTTGCAACAGCAACAACTGAAGCAAATCCTACTACAACTACTACGACTACCACTACTACGACTACCACCACTACCACCACTACTACTACGACTACGCCCGCACCTACCACTACAACTACTACGCCCGCACCTACCACTACAACTACTACGGCTGCACCTACTACGACTACCACTACTACGCCTGCACCAGTTACTCCTGCATTTACAGTTAACTCAGTGGGTAGATCTAAGAGTGGAAGAACCTTGACTGGAACTTGGACTTACAGCATAACAGACAATGTTTATTTTATGTGGTGGAATACAAGAATAAATAATGCAACAACAAGCGGTGTTGCAAGACACAATGCATTTAGCTCAACAATAACAGACACGACAGACTCTTATACTGATTGCGTTAATGGATCTTATCAGTTTGGTGTTCAAGGATACGGATTTAGACTAACAGACTATACAGACATCTTTACAAATGGAACCTCAGATCGTGGTGCGTATAGATATTCTTCATCAATAACTATTCCATAAGGAGAAATATGACAAAAAAAGATGACCTAAATAGAATTAAAGAAATTGAAGCTCAGCAATTATTACTTATTCCAGAGATTAAAATTCTTCGATCTTCTGTAAATAGTAATGCTCAAGACGATACCCCGTTAGAGATATTGGAAGAAAAAATTGATGAGATTAATCTGCTTCGAAAAGAAAAAGCCTTATTGCTTTTAAATTTGGGATTTCAAATAGTTGGAGTAAGCATAGATGAGCCTTTAGCTGATACCGAAATGTGGAAACAAATAGAACTTGAAAAGGCATCACTGGAAGTATCTAATTCAAGATACTCGCTATGTACAAATTGCCCAGAATTTGTTACAATATCTAAACAGTGTAAAGCACTCGGTGTGTTTGCAGAAGAGTATTCATCAATTGAATCTTCAAGTTGTCCTATAGGGAATTGGTAATGTCAAAAATAGCTATCACTGCTTTTGTAGATAAAGGCGGAAGCTTTGTAGATGAAGTTAATCAAATGACTTTAAGTGGCAGAAGATTAGACAATAGGTTTACCTTTGTTATATTTGCTGAGCCTGAAATATGCGGCAGTATAAAAAAAAGACACAATGTATTAGTATATGAATACGAGTCTCCAAAAGATACATACTACGAAACATATAGATATGCCAAGTCCCTGGAATTTTTAAAATCTAATAGTCACATATTAAAAGAATATGATTATTTAATAAAAACAGACACAGACGTTTTTGTTACTGAGAATTTAAATAAGTATATATTTGATGAAAAAATATCTTTCAGGCCTGGATTTTATTCTTTAACTGAAAGATGTACCGAACAGACTTACGAGCTGGCAAATAAATTTAATTATATTAATTATAAAAAAATGTTTAATGCTGGGGCTACCCTCATAGGCCCATCTTCAGACATCATTAATGTAATGAATCTTTCTGATATTTTATGCAAAGACATATTTTATTATTTGTGCCCAAATGGCAGGTACGGAGATACAATAGAAGACACCTGGCTAAAGTCCTTGTATTCTGGCACATCAACATTAATAGCTACTGAAATTGTAGTTTCTTCTTTATTTGATTCAAAAAAGTTTATTATTACAGATTCTATTGATGCTAATTGTTTTTCTGAAGATAGCCTAGATGGCATATTCCATATACATCAATGGCACGGAGAAGGAATGTATTCAAAATTTGATGCTAGGGACGGACATTACGACAATATGAATTACGGAGACCCAGATACGATATCTGGGTACTGCCTGAATATATTTCTAGAAAATAAAAGGGAAATAAATGTCTAGCATATTTGTACAGATATCTTCTTTTCAAGATCGTGAACTCCCATTAACTATACTCGATTGTATCGATAAGTCCTCTGGCGAACATACAATTAATTTTGGAGTTTTTAATTGTTATTTCAAAGAAGATAAGATTAATATTCCTGATTTCAAAAACATTAAGTTTGAAGAAGCAGTTGCTCCAGATAAAATCGGGGTTGGCATAGGAAGATTTATAGCCAACTCTTTTTATGATGGAGAAGACTATTATTTGCAAATTGATTCACATAGCAGGTTTGAAAAAGACTGGGACAAGTATTTAATATCAGACTATTTATATTATAAAGAAGCAGGACTTAATCCAATACTAACGACATATCCAGCAGTTTATCTTTACGAAGAAGGCAAGATTAAGTATTTGCCAAACGATGATACTCCATACATAGGGTATCCAAATACCCCAGAGGCTCAGGCTCAGTTTTTAAAAGATAAGATATTGCCACAAGCATCTATGCATAATAAAGAAGGAAATATATTCACAAAAGGAGTTTCTGGTGCACAAATATTTGGCCCAGGGGATCTTCATATGATTGAGCCCAACAAGAAAATATTGCACTGGGGAGAAGAGACATTATACTCAGTTAGATTTTATACACATGGATACGACCTTTTAATACCTAGAAAAAATAATATATATCACTTATATTATAACGCAGATAATGAAGATATGAGCATGAGAAAGCTACCAGGTAATTATTTTAAAAAAGAAACTGACGATCTTCTGGTAGACTCCCTGGCAGAGTTGTCTAGGATCGTGGATAATAATGTGATAGGGTATCAAGCGTTAGGGTCTAAAAGAGGGCTTGACGAATACGAAAGATATGCTAATATTAACTTTAAGACTGGAAGAATAGGATAAAATGAATACAGAGTTTTCAGCAGAAGATGCTTTAAGATTTGCGGAGATTGAAAAACAACAGGCAATTGTCATGAACGCAATTAACGCAATTATCGGATCGATTAATCCATATGAAGAGGGTGAAGACCAGATACCAATTTTAAAAAAGGCTAATGATGAAATGAAGTCTTTGATAGTTGAAAAAGTTAAAATAGGGCGTAAGAACGGGGTTCTGGTTAAAGTGTTGCCTGATGGCGTTAAGCACGATCCCTTTCCCGAAGACCCTAGTAGCCAGCAAGACCAATAAATGATATAATAAGAAAAGGAGGAATTATGGCAACCACACTCACAAAAGAAGAAAAAACAATTATTATTGATCAACATATTAAGAGCTTAGACTTTTCAATTTACGGATTAGAATTAGAAGTAATTCAATACGAGGCGGGATCAACCGTAGACCCAGAAGGTCTAGAAAGAATAAACAACAACCTTAGCACCTTGAATGCAAAAAGGGATGCTCTAAATGCAGAGAAGTCCTCACTAGTCGAATAGGAATAAAATGGCAGAGAAGATTGAGCTGGTAGTTACAGCTTTGCAACAAAGAATAGGCGAAATTGTCTCAAATTATGAGACTCAGATTGCTATCCTTCGTGCAGAAATTACAAAAATGACAGAAGAAAAGCAAGAAAAAGAAAAAGCGGTAGAAGAATACGAAAATTCTTTACCTTTATAGGGAGATAAAATATGGCAACAAATGAGTTTATACCCGTTACCTTTAATGACGGCGAGCCTTTGGATCCCACAAAGCTCAATAAGCTAGTACAAAATATAAATAATATATATCAGTCCAACGCCTTATCTTTATCTAATGCAGGAGCTGGCGCAGGAACAACTCTTCAGGTTCCAGTAATATTTACTTATAGATATACTTTTCAAAATGTTAAAGCAGCTGCAGCAGCGCAAACGCATACTTTTAATTTTAATGGTAAATTCACTCCAGAAGATTTAAATGCAGGAAAAGTGTTTGTTACCACTGGAATAACAAATGCAATAGGAGACAATGACAACGTTAACGTTGCCATATCAGACGTAAAAACAGGAGCACCAAAGATCTTTTGCAGCATGACTGGAACGGGAACAAGAAATGTGTCCGTAGATGTCATAGCTATATGCATGAAGGATATAATTTAGCCCTTGACAAGTCCCACAAATATGTTACAATTACTGTAACATCAAAGTCACGTACCCGTGACTTTTTTACATATTAAGGTAGAAAATGAGCAACGATTTAAAGTGGATGTTATCATCCGACCAGCAGTTCCCGTATCAAGATGATAAGATGATCGCCCTTTGGTTTAAGGTTATGAAGTGGTTTAAGCCAGACGTTGTTGACTACCTCGGCGATACAGATGATCAGGCATGTTATAGCAAGTATACAGAAGGCAAGTCTGCAGAGTTTTTAAACTATCATAAGAATGATAGCAAGGATCTAATTGTTCCAATGATGCGCCATGAAGCAAAGGGTGCACGAGACTTTTATGCTAAGACAAGAGAAATGCTTCCTGATGCACAATTGTTTTCAGCTCTAGGCAATCACGACATCCGAGTATTTAATTATGTAGATGCAAAACTTCCAGAGTATATTTCTGAGGTAACTCCAGAATCTATGTGGAGCCTAGATTCATTGGGATATGAATATATTTATTACAACGAATTGCCTAAGCGTCGCTTTGGAGATATTCACGTACACCATGGACTTTCAATTGCAGCAGGCGGAGCAGTAAGAAAGGATATGGAAGACCTACAGGTTTCACTTATACGTGGACACTCACACAGAATTGCCTCACATATGGTAACATATGAACTTAGAAATGGTGGCGAAGGAGAAACACTTCGTGGATATGAAATTGGTCACATGTGTGATGAGAAGAGTGATGGAATGAAGTACAGCCAGCACCACGATTGGCAAAAGGGATTTGCTGTTGCTCATATTGTAAATGATTATCCTCACATTCAAATGATCCACGTATCACCAGACTATTCATGCGTTGTTGATGGAAAGGTATTTACCTTATAATGTGGTGTGGAAAATGCAGAGGCAGGGTTTTTGTAGATAGAGTATTTTCTCAAAAGCTACATGTAGAGTTATTTTGTATCATGTGCGGCAAACGCTGGATGTGCAATAAAGAGACGAGTGCTTTCGGAAGATGGCTAGAAAAAAAAGAAACAGCAACCTTAAAAAACTACGGTATTTCTTCTTAAACGATAAAATACATAAAGTTATTAGGTCGTCCAGATCAAAGGATGAATTAGTCGCTTGGTGCTATCCAGATAAAAAAAGAGTTATGTACTCATACTCACAGGTCGATAAGAATATGGGTAAGGCTTACGGCATGAAAGATGTTTCGGCATTATTAAATAAACATACTGTTACCCTGCATGATTATATTTTAGACGGGAAAATTAAAGCCCCTCAAAAAATATACCCTATAGGAGATCCAGATAACAAGCATTGGTCTAAGTATATGTTTTGTGAAAAAGATATATTAGATCTGCATGAGTTTATATTAGATTCAGGACACTCTGGAAATGTTCCTTCAAGAACAGAGCTTATAGGTCTTCTCAAACACAACATTATATTGTATACTAAGACAGATAGCGGATTTATACCAGTATGGAAGGCGGAATAATGGCAAGTAGCAGAATTGTAATTTGCCCAGTTTGTAATAAAGAATTAGAAGTCAGATCAGATTTTGCCCATATGACATTATCTAACCATACAAATAAGGAGCACAAGTGACAACGAGAGTTAAGGTGGACCTGTCGTTCACACGCAATTTGGGTAACTACGAAAGCATTAAAATAGGTGTTGGCGTTGAAGACGATCTCCGTTCTGGAGAAAGTGTTGATGCAGCAACAGAAAGAGTTTATAAGTTTGTCGAAGATAAGCTTATTCAAAAGACTCGTGAGGTAGAAGAAGAGCTCAAGAGTGGCAAATGAAAAAGAGCCGTACGTCCTAATTGGATTGTACCTTTCACTTTACAAAGAGAAGTATAACAAGTCCCTTACTGTAAATAAGTTTAGAGAAAAGTGGGCTATGAATGATGTAATTGAAAGCGTTGGATTTCAACGTGCTCAGGAACTTTTGATATACTACTTCTCTACCAACAAGCAGGGACACCCATTAAATTTTTTCTATAACAATTTTGATAGGATAGACGCTTTAAATAAAGAAATTAAGAAAGATAAGTTTAACCGTAGCATTCTACTGAATGAGACTAAGAAGATGGTGGAGGGCGAAGAGTGAATACAGAAGCAACACTAATCTCTGCTGTATGCAAGAATAAAGATATCAGCACACTACTTGCGGATAACGTAGACGATCTCTTTACATCACATAGAGATATCTGGGAAAGCCTAAAGTCATACTACTATAAGTTTAAAGCAGTTCCTGAAGCAGGCGTTCTTATGGAACGACATAAAGACTTTGAGCCAGTTGAGGCAAAAGCAGAGACTGGGTATTACTTAGACATATTAAAGAATGAGTTTATCTCTAACAAGCTTAAGACAATTATTATGCGTGGAGGGTCTGCTCTCAAAGAAGATGCAGCATCAAGAGTTCTTGCACAAATGCAGAGTGACCTTGCTGGACTAAGCCGATACACAAATAACGTAAGAGACTTAGATATTATTGATGTTGAGAATGCTGCACGACATTATCAAGCAGTTAAAGAGCGTTCATCTGTAATGGGCGGAGCCCCAGGAATCCTTACAGGATTTGAAGCGATTGACAAAGCATATCCAACAGGCATGGCTCCAGGACATTTAATTGTAGCAATCGGTTGGCCAGGAAAGGGTAAGACTTGGTTTACATCATATCTTGCTTGTAAGGCGTGGGAGCAAGGCTTTAAGCCAATGATCGTATCTCTTGAAATGTCTCCAGAGAATATGCGTGACCGTATCTTTACTATGCTTGGCTCTGGTATATTCCGTGCAAGTGATTTGTCAAAGGGTGATATTAACATTGATGATTTCCGCAGTTGGGGAAACAAGAAGTTTGAGGGAAAGAATAGTTTTGTTCTTATCTCAAATGAAGGTGCATCAGAAGTTACTCCTGCAACTATTCAAGGCAAGATAGATCAACATAAGCCAGACTTAGTTATTCTAGATTACCATCAGCTATTTAATGATAACAAGCGTTCTAACTCTGAAGTAGAAAGAAATAGAAACGTTTCTCGTGAGTTCAAGATGCTTGCGGTGTCTAACAACATTCCTATTATTGATATTACTGCTGCAACAGCAGACGATATCTCTGATCAAGATAATCCGCCAATGATGAGCCAAGTTGCTTGGTCGAAGGCAATTGAGTATGATGCTGATATGGCCTTAGCCGTTCACAGATACCCACAAACTAATATGATTGAGATTGTTTCTCGTAAGAATAGACACGGTCATGATTTTAATTTCTACCTAGACTGGGATATCAACCGTGGTATCGTCAAGGAAATCTACGAGAATCCATTCCAAAAAGATGAACCACAAACAGATAAAAAGATTTCAAGTAAGGGTTGAGTTTGCTGACGATTCTGGTATACCTAGATTAAAATACCAGTACGAAAGCATGCTTGTCCACGACATGAGAAGCAAGGGCTATGTAAGAGTGCTTGACATAGACACCAACTTTTCAGTACAATTTGACGGACAAACGTGGGTGTTCTTAATGACACTCTACGGAGTATACGTAGGAAAGAAGAAGGCATGGCTATCAGAGGGTATAACGCAAGGAAAATTGATTCCACGCAATATGCGCCCAACCATATCAAGTCAGTAATAAAAGCTTTAGGCTTAGATATAGTTGCGGAACCAGGCAATGAGGTTATGTTTTACTGCCCTTTTCATTCCAATAGACACACTGCAAGTTGCTGTATTAACAAATCTTCAGGGGCATGGCTATGCTTTAATCCATCATGTGGAGAGTCTGGAACATTAACTGAGTTAGTTAGACGTGTGCTACACAAGAATGACTTTGAAGCAATTAGATTTATTGCAACACAAGAGCAAGCCGCTCTTAATAATTTTGATGAGATTATGGCAAATATGTTTGAAGAGAAGCCAGACTTCGAAGAGTTTTCACAAGAGACTTTAGATAGACTTCATACAGATCTTCTAGCAAGCCAAAGCGCAAAAGACTATCTTAAATCAAGAAGTATTAATGAGGATTCTATGAACCATTTTGGATTAGGATACTCTACTTCAATGAATATGGTTATTACTCCTGTGCATAGTCCAGACGGAACACCAATAGGTTTAGTGGGAAGATCAATCGAGGGCAAGTCATTTAAAAATAGTACCAACCTGCCTAAGAGCAAAACATTATTTAACGTTCACCGTGCAAAGAAAATTGGTGAGAATGTTATTGTAGTTGAATCCAACTTTGATGCAATTAGAATACATCAAGCTGGGTTTCCAAATGTGGTTGCCGTCCTTGGTGGTATATTATCCACAGAACAGCAAAAACTTTTAAATAGATATTTTAATAAAATAACTGTAATGACAGACGCAGATTTGGCTGGCAGAGAGCTAGGCTTGAGCATAGCCAATAGATTAAAAAATAAAGACCTCTTGTGGGCTTCCCATGAATATGGTAAGATATATCCACATGATGCAAAAGATGCTGGCGACATGACTGATGAAGAAATTAAAACCTGTATTAAAAATGCAGTATCAGACATAGAGTACCGATCTTGGACCCCATAATAAAACAAACTAAAGATGGATATACACCATCAACTATATGAAATGAGGAAACATGGGAATAGTAAAAGGGTTGAAAGACCTTAACAAAGTAATGGACAAGCCACAGTCTTCAGGTGGAGACGGTACTAAGGCTCGTTGGGTTAAGCTAGAAGATGCAGAAAGCGTTAAAGTCCGTTTTCTTCAAGAACTTGATCCAGACTCACCTACATATGATGAAAAGCTAGGTCTAGGATTTATTGCAGTAGAACACACAAATCCAAAAGACTATCGTCGCAAGGCCCTATGCACAATGGACGATCAAGGCAAGTGTTACGGTTGCGAACAACACCGCAAGGACTATAAGGCAGGATGGAAGGGTCGTTCACGACTTTACATTAATGTTCTTGTAGATGATGGCAAGGAAGATCCTTATGTAGGAATCTTGTCTCAGGGTTCAAGTGGAAAGACAATCACACCGACACTAATTGAGTACGCTGGAGAAATGGGAAGCATTACTAACCTAATGTGGCGCATTAAGCGTACTGGCACAAAGACAGACACAAGCTACACAATTATCCCACTTGCAAAAGATGAAACACCATTTGATGGCTCATCACTTGAGCTTTATCAGCTTGAGGATACAGCAGTGCGTGACATGCCATACACAGAGCAAGAAGCATTTTTTGCTGGTGAAGCAAATGGCGAAGAGTCTACTTCTTCAAGTAGCGTAGACTGGTAATAGGTTAAGAGGCGGAGAGTTAAATGAAATTTACACATCTACATGTGCATTCCTACTATTCATTAATGGATGGTCTTAACTCTCCCCTCGAACTTGTTCAAGCGGCAAAAGCAGCGGGACAAACAGCAATAGCTATTACAGATCACGGAACATTATCTTCACACCGTGAAATGCAAATTGCATGCAAAGAAGAAGGCATTAAGCCAATCCTTGGAGTAGAAGCATACATATCTCCAACAGATAGATTCGATAAGTCTTCAAAGACAGATAAATCTATTCAGGCATACAACCACATTATCCTACTGGCAAAGAACAAAAAGGGATTAGAGAATATTAATGCTCTTCAAGAGCTTGCTTGGAACGAAGGCTTTTATCATAAGCCAAGAATTGACAGAGAAGTATTAGATCAATATAGCGAAGGCATCATTGTTTTGAGCGGATGTCTTAATGGATTAATTAGTAAGGCTATCGATAGAGGCAGTCTCGATGAGGCTAGAACTCTACTTGAAGGATTTAAGAAGACCTTTGGCCCAGACTTTTATGTTGAGGTTCAATCACATAACCCTGAGCCAATTAACTCTGCCCTATTAGAATTGGCGGATGAACTTAAAATTAAGGCGGTGGCAACAGGAGATGCTCACTTTGCTAAAGAAGAAGATAGAGTCTTAGAAGAAGCAATGCTTATATTATCAACATCCCCCAAGATAGATAAGGATGCTGATTTTGAAATGTCTAGACAGATTAAAGATATTAATGAGAGATTAAATTACCTATATCCAGACCGTAGAATATCCTTTCAGGACTACAATTTATTTATTCAATCAAGGTCTGAAATTGAATCTGACTTCAATAAGGCTGGGATTACTCGTACAGATATATATGATAATACCATGGAAATTGCTGAGAAAATTGGAGAATACGATTTTAACAGTGGTTTAGACCTTCTACCCGTACCCAAGACGGATGCCGACCAGAAACTGGCTCAGATGGCCTCTGAAGGCCTTAAAAGGCTAGGTCTGGCAGAGTCTCAAGTCTACATTGATAGGCTTAATGAGGAGTTATCTGTAATTAAAGATAAGTCTTTTGCTTCTTATTTCTTGGTTGTTGCAGACATGATTAACTGGGCAAAGGAAAATAATATTAGGGTAGGTCCAGGTCGTGGATCTGCCGCTGGCTCGCTGGTATGTTATTCGCTAGGAATTACAGATGTAGACCCAATTAAATATGATTTATTGTTCTTCCGTTTTATTAACCCAGAGCGTAATGATTTTCCAGATATTGATACAGACTTTGAAGACCGTCGTCGTAAAGAAGTTAAAGATTATTTAAAGAAGAAGTTTAAGCATGTTGCATCTATTTCTACATACACTTACTTTAAAGATAAGGGTGTAATAAGAGATGCTGCTCGTGTATTTATGGTTCCTCTTTCAGATGTTAACCGTGCAATGAAGTCTATTGATACCTTCGAAGACTTTGTTGATTCACCAAACACTAAAGAGTTTAGAACTAAGTATCCTGAAGTCCTATGGCTTGCAGATAGACTGCGTGGAAGAATTAGATCTGTTGGCGTACACGCTGCAGGTGTTGTAGTTGCAAAAGATGATTTAAGAAAGTATGCTCCTGTTGAATCAAGAGCTGATGCAAGTGATTTAGTATCAGGTAGAATTCCTGTCGTTGCATACGATATGGATACGGTTGCGGATATAGGTCTTATCAAACTAGATGCACTAGGACTTAAGACCTTGTCTGTAATTTCAGATACCCTTGCTTCAATTAAAAAGCGTTCAGGTAAAGACATTAATCTTTCCGAGTTAACACTTGACGATCCAGATGTTTATAAGGTTCTAAGCGAAGGCTATACAAAGGGAGTGTTTCAAGCAGAAGCAACCCCATATACTAATTTGCTAATCAAGATGGGCGTAGATAAATTTGAAGATCTTGCTGCATCAAACGCATTAGTTCGTCCAGGAGCTATGAATACAGTAGGTGCTTCTTATATTAAGCGTAAACACGGTAATGAAGCAGTCCAGTTTATTCATCCAATTATGAAGCCTTTTACCGAGAATACATATGGTGTTATTATATATCAGGAGCAGGTTATGCAGGCATGCGTACACCTGGGCGGTATGACTTGGTCAGAGGCTGATAAGGTCCGCAAGATTATTGGAAAGAAGAAAGATGCAAAAGAGTTCGACCAATTCAAAGATAGGTTTATTGCTGGGGCTTCAAAACACATTTCTAAGAAGCAAGCCGAAACGCTCTGGCATACTTTTGAAGCGCATGCTGGTTATTCTTTTAACCGCTCCCATGCTGTTGCTTACTCTATGCTTAGTTATTATACTGCTTGGCTTAAGTTTTATTATCCACTTGAGTTCATGTTTTCGATTCTTAAAAACGAAAATGACAAGGACAAAAGAACAGAGTATCTGATTGAGGCTAAGAGATTAAAGTTAAGTATTAAGCTTCCACATGTCAACGAGTCTGATGTATTCTTTTCTTTAAAGGAAGACTCGATTAGATTTGGTCTCGGAGAAGTAAAGTTTATTTCAGATAGTATTGCAAACAAAATTATTGATCAAAGACCATTTGCTTCTTACTCAGAGTTTATTGATAAGGCTTCTAAAAAAGGTAGCGGAATCAATAGCCGTGCTATCTCTGCTTTAAATGCAATTGGTGGAGCGGCATTTCCAGACAACCCTAGAAGCGGAAATGAAAAAGATAGTTATTACGAATACCTAGGCATACCTACATTTAACCTAGAAGGAATTCCCCCACGTATTAAATCTCAAGCAAGACCTATTGAAGAGTTTGAAGATTTAGGATCCTTCGTTATGTTTGGTATGGTGAAATCAATCAAGCGTGGAAATGGCTGGGCACGTATTGAGTTGGTAGATGAAACAGGATCTATTGGCCTATTCCATACAGAGCAAACTCAAATTGAGACTGGTCAGATGTATTTTATTCTTGTTGGAGACAATAGAATTGCTCGTTATGTAAAGGTAAGCGATATTGATCCAACTGGATCTAATTCATTTGTAGATTATTTATACAAGAAGCAATATGATCTTGACGAAGATGAGTATGTTGTAGTAGACTTTACTCCGTATGTAACTAAAGCTGGAAAAACAATGAGTCACATAATTCTTTCAAACTCACAAAAAGAATTGACTAGAGTAATTGCTTTTCCCACGATGTATAAGATGTCCCTTGCTAAAATGCGAGAAGGAATGAAATGTAAGGTTGTTCTGTCTACGTTGGACGATGGAACTTTAATGGTAAAGGAAATAAAATGACAGAAGAAATAAAGCCTGATATTAATCAAGTGCAGGCTCAACTAACAGCCAGCAAGGTGCTGGTTGCAATTCTAGAGACACTGGGCCAAGTAAGAGTTGAGACCAAAACCTTGGTTGGCGCAGAAAATAAAGATAAAGAGCTTGTTGTAGATTACGATGAGAATGGACCAGCGTTTATATTTAAATTAAATGTTCCAGAACATACCAATAAGGAAGAATTAATTAATGACTTCGAATAGCATAGTAACAGAATATGGACTAGATGCTCTTTCAGCAGTTCTTCATGAGACTGCAATTGAAAAAGGATTTTGGGATGGAACAATTAACCACGACAAGGTTGGCAATAAGCTAGCCTTAGTTCATTCTGAGGTAACAGAAGTTCTTGAAGCAATTAGAAAAAACAAAAGCTCGGAAGAAGTTGTTGAGGAAATGGCAGATGTAATTATCAGACTGCTAGACATTTATGCAGCAATGAGAAATTCAGGAGATTTAATTCATAGCCTAGATGAAATTCTAGAAAAGAAAATTAATATAAATAAAGAACGGCCAAGGCTTCACGGCAATTTATTTTAATGCTATACTATAAAAAAGAGAGAGTATAAATGAGCGTAGATATTGATAACATATTGGCAAAACTAGATCCGAAGACAAGGGCAAGAGTTCAATCAGCGCAGGATGTGCAGGTTGAAAAGCAACTAACACCCAGCATTGGATTAAATTTTGCATTGCGTGGCGGATTGGGATACGGTAGACAGGTCCTTGTATGGGGCAATAAGTCTGCTGGTAAATCTTCTTTTTGCTTACAGATGATTGCTCTTGCACAAAAAGAAGGTAAGACGTGTGCTTGGATTGATGCAGAAGCTTCTTACGATCAGTCATGGGCCGAGCAACTAGGAGTAGATTCATCTTCCCTTATTTACTCTCCAGCAAAAACCGTTAATGATATGGTTGATGTTGCTACTAAGCTAATGGATGCAGGCGTTGACCTTATTGTAGTAGATTCTATATCTGCATTGCTGCCTGCTATTTATTTTGAAAAAGATGGAAATGAAATGAAAGATTTGCAAGATACAAAGCAAATCGGCGCTGAAGCAAAGGATATGACCCACGCAGTCAAAATGTTAAACTATGCAAACAAAAACACACTACTTGTTCTCATCTCACAACAACGAAATCAGTTTGGATCTATGCATGCTAGTCACATCCCCACGGGTGGCATGGCAGTCAAGTTCTTCTCTTCCACTGTCATCAAGCTCTGGTCGTCTGAAGCTGAAGCGAATGCTATTAAGGCTGGCATTAAGGTTGGCGACAAGATCATTGAACAAAGAGTTGGAAGGCCAGTTAACTGGATTATTGATTACAACAAACTCGGCCCCCCAAATCTATCGGGACAATACGACTTCTACTACCAAGGGAACGTTCTTGGTGTAGATAGCGTTGGAGAAACTCTAGATGTTGCAGAAATGTGCGGTATAGTAGAAAAAGGTGGAGCATGGTATACAGTAAATGGAGAACGTTTTCAAGGACGTGCAAAGGCTGTAGCGTATTTAAAGGAAAATCAAGATGTTGTAGACAAATTAATAGGCGAGATAAATGCCAAACATTAATGAGTTTCTTGGTAAACCAGAGCGTATCTTTTCTCCAGAGCTTGAGAAAATAGGCGGAACAAAGCCTTGCAACAAGTGTGAAAAAGATTCTACAGAGTATTATTGGGATGCATCTACTATGACCATATCTTGGGAGTGCCCAGACGGACATAAGAATTCATATGTGGTTGGATAATGTCAGAAAGATCAGAAGTAAAACGTGATGGGGCCAAGGCTCAAAAGAATAGCGGAAGAGGAGATTATCAAAAAGGTGATGCTCAATGGAAGCAATTCCTTGTTGATTATAAAGAAGCAGGAACATCATTCAATTTAAATAAAGATAACTGGGCAAAGATTTGTACAGATACCTTTAAGGTGAATAGAAATATGCATCCAGCATTAAAGATTATTATAGGGGCAGAGTCTAAGGTTAGACTAGGCATTATTGAGTGGTCAGTTCTTGAAGAGTTGATCGAGTTTTATGAGGAGAACCATGAGTGATAAGAACACGCTAGAACTTATTAGTGACATAACAGAGTTTAACGACCTTCACGAGTTTATGAAGGACGAACATCTAGACAAGGCCTTGGCTATTGTTGTAAAACTTCTCATGAACCCTGATGTGCCTTCTGCAAAGGCACCTCATTTAATTATGGAGCTTCAGGCTATGTCTACAAAATTTGCAGTGCTTGCATCTGTATACTCTACAATTGCTAAGGACAAAGCTGGAACAGTAAATAATAACAAGAAGAACATATATTATTCAGTAAAGGAGTCCATAGACAAACTTGTAGATGCACTTAAGTATGTCGTTAGGTATAATTCATAAATGGCTAGAGAAATTGTAAAAAACCTTAAGTTTAAAAAGCACACTGGGAAGTTCTTTGATCCAGAGTTATTTGCTCAACTGCTTGATGAGTCATATCGAAATACTAAACGTGCAGATGGAGAGATGACCAAGAAGTCATTTAGTCCAAGTTCTTTGGGCTACGGCCACGGCAAGTGCCCTAGATATTGGTACATGGCATTCTCTGGTGCAGTCTTTATTGATGATAACGATGCAGTTGCGGTTGCCAACATGGCACAGGGAACTCAGGCCCATGAGAGATTGCAAAAGCTTATTTCTACTATGCCACAGTGGAGAGCGGAAGAAGAAGAGATTGTTAATGAGTATCCACCAATCAGAGGATTCATAGATCTTATTATGGAGTACGATGGCGAGACAGTAATAGGTGAAATTAAAACGGCTAAGCAAGAGGTTTGGGATACCAGACAGTCAGAGATGAAGCCTACAGATAACCATATGCTACAGCTTCTTACTTATATGAAGTTAAAAAATGCTAAGGAAGGATTCTTCCTATATGAGAATAAGAATACACAAGAAATACTAGTTATTCCAATCTCTATGAATGAAAAGAATACAAAGATTATTGAGCACACCTTTGCCTGGCTGTGCGAAGTCTGGGATAACTTTAAGGATGGAGATCTTCCAAAGAGACCAGAAGGTGCAACTAAATCAAAGATGCCTTGTACTTACTGCCCAGTTAAGAAAGAATGCTATGCAAAGAATGGTCCTGTAGGCACAGTTGAAATTGATTTGTTCTCGGTGCCTAGTCTATGATCTGTGCTAACTCAACCTGCAAAAAAGATTTTGATCCAAAAACTCATAATCAAAAATATTGCGCCGATGAATGTTGTAGAATTGCTACTAACCGAAGAATTATGGAAAAGTATTATGAGCGTAAAGCAATTAGAAATGGTGCAGAGCGACCATGCGCTAAATGTAAGCAGCAACTAAGTAGATACAACAAGGGAGATTTCTGCGCTATATGCGAAAAGAATATTAACCTTGAAAATAAAAGCAAATTGTTTAGGATGATAGATGACATTAGCTAGTCTAAAGAAGACTCAGGCAAATAGGGTTTTAGGCATAGACGCCTCTACTAACTCTATTGCTTTCTGCTTAATGGAAAATGATATTCCATTAAAGTGGGGCAAGGTTAACTTAATAGGCGAAGATATATATGACAAGATCCATGATGCAAAAAACAAAATGCATTCTATGCTTGAAGAATTAAAGTCAGATTATATTGTTGTTGAAGGTGCAGTATTTGTTAAGTCTGCAGATGCTGTAATTAAATTATCATATGTTTATGGAGTGGTCATAGCGGAGTTAATGTCTACTGGGGCAAAGGTAATAACAATAGCCCCCTCATCTTGGCAGGCATATATAGGAAATAAGAACCCCACTAAAGAAGAAAAGCAGATGATAAGAGCACAAAACCCAGGTTATGCAGACTCGTGGTATCAAAACAAATTAAGAAATATGAGAAAGCAGAGGACTGCTGACTACTTTAACAAGAAGTATAATTTAAACGTGTTAGATTTTGACGTTGCAGATAGTTTTGGGATTGCACATTATGCTAATAAGGTGTTGACAGAACGATGAAGCTATATCAAAGTAAAGATTGGTTACACAGAAGATATATAATTCAAAAGAAAACTATAACGGAAATTGCCGAAGAGTGTAAAGTCTCTGCTATGACTATTCAGAGATACCTAGATCAGTTTGGATTAATTAAAAAACGATGAGAGTTTATGAGGGAAGCAACAGCCAAGCTGGCCAAGAGTCGTTTGTTCTTAGTTATTTAAAAGAAAAAAGAAACGGATACTATTTAGAGATTGGCGGTTATCATTCTAAAGATGATAGCAATACATATCTTCTAGAAACACAGTATGCGTGGTCTGGGGTAGCACTAGAGATAGACAAAGCAAGATCAGATGAATACAATTTAAATAGATCTAATATATGTTTAACTACTGATGCAACTACTTTTAACTACCTAGATTATCTTCAAGAAAATAATTTTCCAGACCGTATAGACTATTTACAAATAGATATTGAGCCTGCATTTCAGTCTTTAAAAGCTCTAGAGGCCTTACCCCTTGACAGATATAGGTTCTCTGTTGTAACATTTGAACACGACCTTTATGCAGATCAAAACAACTTGCTGATAAAGGAAAAGGCAAAAGAGATATTTAAAAAGTTTAACTACGTTCTTGTAAAAGAAAATGTAGAGCACGAGGGAAAGATATTTGAAGACTGGTGGGTCGATTCAAGTATATATAACAAAGATGAGGAATAAAATGGCGGCATATCCAGAAAAAGAAAAAGGTTTTCAGATGTGGGTAACAGACCTGCAACTGATGGCAACATCTGCTCCATCGGGTAATAAGATTATTACACAATGTCTTGAAATAGCAGGAATGCTAATTGAAAAGAATATATCTTACGGGGACTCAGCGCTTAGTCCAATTCGTATATTTTCTCAGGCGGACAATCAAGAGCAGATTAAAATCCGTATTGATGATAAGATAAATAGAATTAAGAATGGATCTGGCTTTGCTGGAGACAATGATATTGATGACATGATAGGATATTTAATTCTCCTTAAGATTGCTAAAGCTAATTCTAATTGACATTTTAGTCGACTGAAAGTATAATATACTTATGAGCGAAATAGAATTGTCACAGCATTTTGACAGAATGAATAGGGTAGTAGAAGAACTCCTTAAAGGAAGCACCCCTACACAGATCGCCACAATTACTGGAATCCAGCGCAAAGAAGTCCTTGAGCTTATTGATGACTGGAAAGATGTAGTACACAACGATAGCAACATCAGAGATCGTGCCAAAGAAGCTATATCTGGTGCTGATCAACATTACGCAATGCTTATTAAAGAGGCGTGGAAGACCGTAGAAGACGCAGATCAGTCAGGACAGCTGGCAGTTAAGTCGGGAGCCTTAAAGCTTATTGCTGATATAGAGACCAAAAGAATAGCCATGCTTCAGTCAATCGGAGTCCTTGAGAATAATGAGATTGCATCTCAGATTGCAGAGACGGAACGTAAACAAGATATTCTTGTTAAGATATTAAAAGAAGCTACGGCAACATGTCCTAAGTGTAAGATGGAAGTTGCAAAACGATTGTCCCAAATCACTGGAGTAATTGAATCAGTTCCAGTAGAGGAAGCCGATGTCGTTTGAGTTTGCTGATCTTATCGACATGCTCGATGGAGAGGAGTTCGATGAAAAACCAGTCGATCTTAAAACGTTTGTTAGAAGTCCAGAATACCTTGGGCTTCCAGAGCTTTCCGACTATCAGTACACGCTTATCGAAAAAAGTTCGCAAATCTACAAAGAGTCAACACTCATCAAGCTATTTGGAGAAGAAGAAGGAAGAATAAGATTTAAACAGACTGCTAATGAAGTAGTTGCTCAGCTCGGAAAAGGTTCTGGAAAAGATTACTGCTCAACAATTGCAGTAGCATACATTGTATATCTTTTGTTATGCCTAAAAGATCCAGCAACATATTATGGCAAACCTCCAGGAGATAGCATTGACATTATCAATATTGCTATCAACGCTCAGCAGGCAAGCAACGTTTTCTTTAAAGGATTTAAGACACGCATCGACAAGTCACCTTGGTTTGCTGGAAAGTATAACGACAAAGCTTCAGAAGTTAAATTTGATAAGGCTATTACAGTACACTCAGGTCACTCAGAACGTGAAGCCTGGGAAGGATATAACGTTATAGTAGTTATCCTTGATGAGATTTCAGGCTTTGCAATTGAAAATACAACAGGTCACGATCAGGCAAAAACAGGTGCAGGTATATATGATATGTACCGTGCATCAGTGGACTCCCGTTTTCCAGACTTTGGCAAGGTAATACTTTTGTCTTTCCCAAGATACAAAAACGATTACATACAGCAAAGATATAATGCCGTTGTTGCAGAAGTTGAAACCGTTATTCGTGATCATGAATTTAAGATGGACGAGGACCTACCAGACGGGACTGTTGGCAATGAGTTTGAGATTCAATGGGAAGAAGATCACATAATCTCATATAAAATACCAAAAGTTTATGCTTTAAAAAGGCCTACTTGGGAAGTAAACCCAGTTAGAAGCATTAATGATTTTAAGGTTGCATTCTTTACTAACCCTCTTGATGCCCTGTCACGTTTTGCCTGCATGCCACCAGATGCTGTAGATGCATTCTTTAAATCAAAAGAGAAGGTCGAGAAGGCATTTAATAAAGCGCACCTTGCGGTAGATAACTTTGGCAGACTAGAAGATTGGTTCTTGCCAGATCCAGATAAAGAATATTTTATACACGTTGACCTTGCTCAAAAGCATGACCACTGTGCCGTTGCAATGGCACATGTTAACAAATGGGTAAATGTAAAAGTAACAGATACTTATTCACAGCCAGCTCCAATTGTAGAAATAGATGCTGTCAGATTTTGGACACCAACAAAAGATAAGTCTGTAGACTTTACTGAAGTTAAAGATTATATTCTTTCATTGAAAACACGAGGATTTAAAATTCGTGTATGTACCTTTGACAGATGGAATTCACATGATATGATGCAACAACTAAAACAATACGGCATCAATACAGAAATTCTATCTGTCGCTAAAAAGCATTATGACGATATGGCAATGGTTGTTGCTGAAGAAAGAGTAATTGGTCCGCATATTCCTTTGCTAATTGATGAGCTATTGCAATTAAGAATTATGCGAGATAGGGTAGACCACCCAAGAAAAGGCTCAAAAGACTTGGCGGATGCAGTTTGTGGATCAATTTATAACTCAATAAGTAGAAGTAAGTTTGATACAAATCAAGAAGTAAATATACATACATATGAATCTATGAGCTACGACAATGATTTTGGAACAGAAAATGACGGAGAAACTAACTCCTATAATCTTATAAGGGCACCAAGAATGCCAGAAAATTTAAGAGACGCAATGGACAGGATGCAAATACTATGAGCACGTATCAAGAAAAAGCAAAAGAATGCAAGTGTTGTGGAAAGCATGTTCCGCTACCTACTGTATTAAAAGAATATAATGGAATAGTTCTTTGCCCAACTACATTCTCTAATGTAATTGAGTATAAGAGAATATGGAAGCTAGCTGGACATAGGCCAATGGGAAATATTAGAAAACATTTTTCTGAATACGTACAGCAAATAGTTGAATCAACTATTGACAAAAATGAAGACGGCACGTTATAATAGACTTCTAAGCAACAATAGCTTAGTTGGTTAAAGCCCCGAACTCATAATTCGGTAATCGTAGGTTCAAGTCCTACTTGTTGCACGAAAGGTAAATATGCACAGCGAAGACAGAATGGAATATTATATTTCAATAGGTGCAATAGAGTTGGCTGGTATGGACTCAGACGGCGAATTTATATTTAATATAACAGACAAAGCAAAAGTCCTTGCCCCAGAGTTATGGAAAGCTCACCAAGAGCACGTTGATGAATCTTTGGTTGAACTATATAATAAAGGATTAATTAGTGTTACTTATAATGACGATCTTGAAGCAGTAATTGAAATGTCAGATGAAGGAAAAAAGCTAGCAAAAGAATTTGGTTTAATTCAAATGGACATGGATACCGATATTCCAAATGATTAAGTTAGGCCTTCGTAGCTCAGGGGATAGAGCGAGACTCTTCTAAGGTCTGCGTCGCAGGTTCGATTCCTGCCGAGGGCACAATGCGGATGTTGCATATTGGTAGTGCCTCTGCCTTCCAAGCAGAAGGGGTGAGTTCGATTCTCATCATCCGCTCCATTTCTCACTCGTCCAACGGCAGGACATCGCCCTTTGGAGGCGAGAATCGTGGTTCGAATCCATGGTGAGAAGCTAAAAAAATGATATACTAATCATAAGCAGTACAAAAAATAAGGAGAACAAGATGAACGTTTTAAAAAAGCTTAAGGATTTTTTTGGAGTTAAAGAAGATGTCTATTCTGTAAACATAGATGAGATTTTAGCACCAGCCAAGAAGGCTGCCAAGAAAGCTCCAGCAAAGAAGGTAGCCAAGAAGGCTCCTGCAAAAAAGACAGCTAAAAAGGCACCAGTCAAGAAGGTGGCTAAGAAAGCGCCAAATAAGAAGGCTAAGTAATGTTTGAGTACTACGTTAAAAAGGTTACAAAGGTTGTAGACGGAGATACCATCGATGTAGATATTGATCTTGGATTTGATATCTCATTTAGCTCACGAGTTAGGTTGGCGGGAATAGATACTCCTGAAAGCCGTACTACAGACAAAATGGAAAAAGCGCTTGGCCTTGAATCTAAAGAGTATTTAAAGAAAGCAATTGATGCATCTAAGACTGTTGTTATTAAAACAGAAAAAATGGACTCATCAGAAAAATACGGGCGTATCCTTGGATGGCTATTCTTAGATGGATCTAAAGTATCAGTTAATGAACAAATGATTGCCGATGGATATGCCTGGGGATACCTAGGGGATACCAAGGTAAAGGACTTTGAAGCACTTGCTAAAGTAAGGGCTAAGAAGAAATAGACAAAATATAAATATTTTGCTATAATAATATATGGATCGCTCATTAGAGGGTCCATATATTAATTTATTCGCTTGAAAGGGGAATATAATGGTAACACAATTCGCAATGGATCTATTCAATGATCCTTTTTTTATTGGCTTCAACAGGGACCTAGCCCGTCTAAATACTGCACACAAAATCAACTCTCAGTCATATCCTCCATATGATCTTCTTAAACTAGATGAAGACACATATAGGCTATCTCTTGCTATTGCAGGATTTACCAAGGAAGATATCAGTGTCTCAGTAGACAATGGAACACTTATTATTAAGGGTGAAATTGTAGAAGTTACAGATGCAGAAGTTGTTCACAAAGGAATTGCTGGCAGAAAGTTCGTCAGATCTTTTGCTTTAGGTGAATACATGGAAGTGTCTGGTGCAGAGCTAAAGGATGGTCTTCTACATATTAATGTGGATCGTATTGTTCCAGAAGAAAAGAAGCCTAAAACAATTAAAATCAAGTAAGGTATAATAGAAATCTGCACCCCGTCACTGGGGAGTCGCAGATAGCGGGCCGTTACCCGCAGGATGGACCTGAGCATGTCCTCAAACTGCTCTTTATTATTAAAGGAGAATTATGGAAATCTTAGAAACTGCAATACCTCAAGTTCAGATTATTAAAAATTTTATTAGCCCAGAAGAGGTAGAAACTATTAACTCTGCTCTATGTTCTCTTTCCGAATCTGACTGGAATTCTTTTGATGCAGAAAGACGAATTCAAAGATATAAGGATTTAAAGAAAAATAAAGCTGAAATTTCAGGAAGCAACCCTACTGGTAGAAAAGATGCCTGGGACGGAATGACTATAGGAACAACAGATATTCAACAAGCTAGACTTATGTACCCAAACTTTCCACTAGACCTTGTTTTTGATATGGAAAAGAGAATGCAATCTACTGCTGAAGAAATGTTTGGAGAAGATCTGCTAGTCCAGCTATCGGGACTTCATAGATGGAGAGTTGGTAGACTTCAGGAGCCACACATTGATTACTTTGACCCAGAGGAAGAGTATGATTGGGAAGAGCTAGCTAATTATAGGATATGGCCAGAAAGCGCAGAAAAGTTTGGTAAAACATTTTTTGATAAACATTATTCAAGCTTAGTTTATTTTAATGACGACTATGTAGGCGGATCTCTTTACATGCCACAATACGATTTTGAAATTCAGCCAGAGCCAGGAATGCTTATTTCATTTAAGGGAGACTCAAAGCATCTTCATGGTGTTCGTGAGATAACAGCAGGAGTCAGACATACGCTTTCTGTTTTTTGGACTAAGAAATCTTGGTATGAAATTCCAGGAAACTCACAAGTTTTTCCAGGAAGACACCCAAAATAAAAATGCCAGTATACGAATACAAATGCTCATATGATGATGCACATGCAACAATGTCAGTGCACAGGTCTATTGTTGATGATGACCCAGGCTATACATGCGTTGAATGTGAGTCGGAAATGACTAGACACTTCACACCTTTTGGAATACAGTTTAAAGGTAATGGCTTTTATAAAACAGATAATCCTAAATAGTTAAGTGGTATAATTATTAAGTAGGCAAAGATATTGCATTACTTAGGAGATACCTAGTTGACTAGAAAGTTACAGTATACCTTAACCAGCCTTTTTATAATCGGCTGGCTCTTTCTTTTTGCGCCAAGTAATGCCCATGCTGAGGAAGTTACAGTTCAGGTAACACCAGCAAATCCATCTTCAGATACCGCCACAGCAACCACTCCTATTACAGTTGAGACAGTTGCAGCTAAGGTCGAGACAGCAGAAACAACACTACAAGCGGCAGCCCAGGCACAAGGCAATGCGATCATATCTACAATTCAAGCAAATGTGCCAAACACAGATACTCAGACTGCTACTCAAATTGCTACAACTCAAGAGCCAATTAAGGCAGCAGTTGAATCAGCAACAGTTAAGGTGCAAGAGGCTAACACTGCAATACAGTCTGCTGAGACAGCAGTTACAGTTGCAGCGACAGCCCAAACAGCAGTTGAATCACAAACTGCAGTAGTTGCCACAGCAACAACAAATCTAAATAATGCTCAAACAAATTTGAATACAGTAACACAACAGGTTGAATCACAAACTGCTGTAGTTGCTACAGACACCACAAACCTTTCCGCAGCCCAAGCTGCTGCAGATGCTTCAGCCGTAGAAACCACAACTAATGGAATTGAAGTAACGACATACGCATCCCCTGGCGGACAGCAGCCCCCACTTCCAGCAGAAAATGCAACACCACTTTCAACAACAACAGTTCCTTATATTGCTCACCAATTTGGAAGCGGACAGGTATTTAATTCTGGGCGGGTAGACAATGTAATTGTTAAATTTGAAGGAACTATTACCGTTCCAGAAGAAGCAGTAACGGTAAAATATGCAATTCATTCAGATGATGGCGCAAAGATGTATGTCGATGGGCAGCTTGCAATCAATGAGTGGATTGATAAGGGCGGGGGTTGGAGTCAATATTCTCCAACCTACAACACAGATGTAGATAAACAACAGGACTTTACCATTTGGTACTATGAAAATGGTGGAGCATCACAAGTTATACTTGGCTGGCTAATAATGAGACAAGATGGAAGCGGATATTTTACTACTCCAAATCAAACAGCATTTGCAACTACAATAGTAACAAAAGATCCAGTATTAGTTGCCGCAGTTGCCACCGCACAGACAACTCTTAACACTGATACTGCAGTACTTAATACTCTTACTACACAGAAGACTGCAGCAGAAGCAGTAGTTGTAGATAAAACAGAGGTCAAAGCAGCAGAAGTTGCTACACTGAATCAGCTTACAGAAACTGCTACAGTAACAGTTCAAACAGCAGATGCCCTTGCTAATACAGCAACAACAAAGGTAAATGAAGCAGTAACTGCAATGACAAATGCAGCACAGGTTACAGTTAATTATTATGCAGAGCAACAAGCAGCAGCACAAGCCGCTGCAAATGCCGCAGCAGAGGCTGCAGCAGCACAAGCAGCACAAGAAGCAGCAGCAGCGGAAGCTGCAGCACAAAGAGCAGCTGCACAAGCAGCAGCAGCAGAAGCAGCCGCCAAGGCAGCAGCGGAAGCTGCAGCAAAGGCAGAAGCAGAAGCCAAAGCAGCAGCGGAAGCTGCAGCAAAGGCAGAAGCAGAAGCTAAAGCCGCAGAGGAAGCAGCAGCTAAGGCTGAAGCAGACCGTGTAGCCGCAGAAGAAGCCGCTGCTAAAGCAGAGGCTGATCGTATAGCAGCAGAAGAAGCAGCAGCGCAAGCAGAACAAGAAGCTAAAGAACAAGCTGAAGCAGATGCAAAAGCGGAAGCGGATAGGTTAGAGGCAGAGGCTAAAGCGGCAGCGCAAGCAGAAGCAGATGCTAAAGCAGAAGCAGAAGCTAAAGCACAAGAAGCGGCAGATGCAAAAGCGGAAGCTGAAGCAAAAGCTGCAGAGTTAGAAGCGGCTAAAGCAGAGGCGGAAGAATTAAAGAAAGCAGCAGAAGAAGGCAAACTAACTGAAGAGCAAAAGGAAGTTGTTGTAGAAAAACTTCTTGAGTCGATTAAGCCTGGAGAAACAGTTTCATCTGCAGATATAAAAGCAGCAGGCGTATCATATTCTGATTTGCCACCAGCAACACCAGTAGATGTTCGTACTGATGAAAATGGAAATGCTGTTGTAATTACTGCAGCCGTTGCTGCCCAAGTAGAATTATTACAAAACCCAGGAGCGCTGGTGGAAGAACTGTTTACAAACCCAGCAGCAGCATTGGCTGCATTTGGAAGCATAGGTGCGGATATGTCAGATGAAGAAAGAGAAGAAGCAACAGATATGGTGGTTGCTACAGTTGTAGCAGCAGGTGCAGCAATTAACGCAGCAGCAGTTGCCACAGGAGGGGCCACTGGAAGTGGCACAGGAGGCGGAGGAAGTTCTGGTGGGGGTGGCGCTTCAGGTGCCAATTCACCAGGTTCACGAGGAGGAAGAAAATGGTAAGAATAATAAAGAATATCCTAAAAGATATGGTTGACCAAGCATGGACCCTTCTTGGTATGTTTATTGCTTGGGTAGTTCTGGACGGAAGTGCAAAGACTATTGTTGGTTATGGAATCATGGCAACAACTGCTCTTTGGATAATTACAAGTCCTATTAGAAATAAAAACTCAGAGTAGGGTATAATAGTGGTATGAGGAAATTAATCACTATTGCCCTATCTGGGCTATTAATGCTATCATTAACTGGATGCGATTCTTTAAACAGATACCGCTATCCCTGCCAAGATCCTAAAAATTGGGAAATTGCAGAATGTAATCCTCCAGAATGTGAAGCTTCACAGACTTGTACAAAGGATGTAATAAAGGTTACACCTACTACACCAGAACAGGAAATAACAAATGGCTAAAGAAAGATTAACGGCTGCAGACCTAGATGCTCGTTTAAAGTTTATTTTAGGAATAACGCTGGGAAGCATTCTGTTTCTAACAGCAA